>OJBN01000057.1_pt1 | contig 25332 bp, 40 predicted proteins | sample 1590441 | NCBI WGS metagenome assembly OJBN01 (sample SAMN05416760, study PRJEB24817) | seawater metagenome | isolation source: Sea water | place: Canada:Atlantic | collected 2013-07 | reverse complement strand
GAGACAGCGGTCTGTATATATAATTATATGGATAATTTGTATCGAAAATGGATTACGTTTGCAATAATGATTGTGTTTTTTTGGTCATGGCCAGTACGACTGTTCACTAAAAAGAACAACTGTTATTTCTGGACGTTAGAGAATCTTATCGTGAATGGTGGTAGGGCAGAATGGTATCCATCAAAACGATGGATTGGATATCATGTTGTTTGGATTGACAAGGACGGTCAGAAGTTTGAGTACACTATTCCACGTATGAAGAGGGATACTCCATGGTACAAGATGTTATTCTATGATGGGAAGGTTAGACCTTTTAGAGAATTAAATAAAGACCAATAAGAAAAATCCCCGACTTTGCGGGGACTCTTTTTGCGGTTGTACTTCGTTTTATCGGGGACAACCTTGTGTTTAAAAGGACTATTGTTGTCAAACAATACTTTCGCATATCGGGTCTTTAATCTTTTTTGTTTTTTCATAAATCACCAGTTTGATTACCTTATTCAGTCTTCCAGACTTCATAGTCTTATTAAATGTTTTCCATAACTCAATCATCAAGTTACCTCCTATATTTATATTTATAAGAGTTGTTACAGTTGTGTGACAATTATGTGACTTATCTGTAACGGAACTTCATCCTTTCTTCTAACTCACGTTCTTTCATCCTCACCTTCTTGACTCTTCGAATCGCTTGGAGTTTGGATGCACGTCTAGTTTCTCTTCTAGTCTCGAAGAATTCCTTCTTCTTAATATCAAAGAGAATGTTAGACTTCTTGACTTTTCTCTTAAAAATCTTTAGTGCAGTTTCGACATCATCGTTTCTTACGGTTACTTCTCTTGCACCATCTTTTGGCCACACTTTTGGTTTAGGACGTTGTGGTCTCCTATCATGAAATGTTTTTCTCATAGTTCCTTAGTTAAGGTTAATATTACCAATCAGAGATACGTTTGTAAATCTGATTGAATTTCTTGGTATTGCTCGTAGGCAACTTCTTTTGCGAAGTCAAACAGTTCTGGGGTTGGAGAAAACTCCACCTTCAGTGCATCTGTTACGACTTCGAAACTTTCTAAGGCGTTGTTCTCAACGACCTCTTGTACTTGATAAATAAATGTTCCCATTTTAGACATTATGCAACCTCACTATATGCGGGTTCAACACCCGATTCAATTATTGACTCTACAATCTCAACTGCTTCGTAGTTAAAACCACCAATGTTCCATTGGCATTCTTCGGTAGGGATTCTACCATACTTCCATGCATAGATGGAAACCTGTTCATAGGTGTAGTCATCTTCGTCTTCGACTTTGACATTCAGAACCCACTCACAAGATACCTTCTCATACGGGTCTGCGTCTGTGTAAGACGGTGTACCGAAAAGGTTGTTTAGTGTATCGTAGGTGGTAGTTATCTCACCTTGTCTACATGACCCACTCTTATTAAATGACTCATAGACATCATATTCAATCACATTACTCATACCAATTCTCCTATAATAATTAAAACCGTTAACAATGTTAGTGGTTGGACAAAGTCCCAATCCAATAACCCGTGTTTTCTCAATGTTTTCATAATCTCTCCTTTCTTGATTATATACTTATTATAACAACAATAGCACGGTTTGTCAAGCTTTTTCTGAAATTATTTTAGGTATTATCACCGTCACGGTATTCTATCTTGGACTTATCAAAGACCTCACGTTTACCTTCCTTACGAAATCGTTTGTTATATCCACGTTTGATTGACTTAACAACACCACTGTTTGTTAGGTACACGTAATACTTACGTGCCTTGGTGAGTGCATCATACTCTGCACCACCCTTTAAAGGAATACGTTCTTTCTTCATGACTATCTGCCTTCATGGTCGTGTACGTGTAATTGAATGATTGCATAGTGCAACACTTTCAGAATGTCTTTGCGATTGTAACCATCTTTGTTACCATATCGTTGTGCATATTTCATTATGTTACCGATACAGAAACCATCACCATGTCCACCATCAATGATGAACTCGGTTGCTTGGAATTTGTTTTTGGAATAGTGTTGGTTGTAAGTTGATTCAATATAGGTTGCTAGTTCCTGTATTGCTTCGTCTTCGTTATATTTATAATCTATAGTGTCCATAAGTGCCTCGTAAATAATACTATTATACAGGAAGTTTATAGAAATGTCAAGGTGTTTCTAAATCTTCCACGAAATCAGTTAGTGCATCAAAAGCACCTTCTTCATTGGTTGTCCCCAGAACTACATAAGGGAATTTGAATGCGAGTGTGAAACGGGGACAGTTTGTCCACGCAGTGTGCCAACAATGATGTTGGGGTTCGTCCTTACGACCAAATCTGTACCATCTACCTTGCCATCCTGCAACGTCTTGTTCAGTGATAATCGTATCAGACTTTCTATCATAATAAGAGAAGTATCCGTCACCACTCTCACTCCATGTAAGAATAAGTTGATATGCAGATGCATTCCAGTTAGTATGCCATCCCACAAACCCATTAGGTGGGTAGTAGGATGTCAGGGAGTTTGACCTTGCACCAAATCTCATAGGAAGTTCAGTCTTAGTCCATTTCTTCAATGGTTCAAATACATCGGGTCTTTGTTTAGCACCTTGTGCTACTTGGAAACCAAATCCTGTTTCGGGGAATCCGTGGTGTTCATCACCCTTCGCAATCATTTCATGCATGTATTCTTCTTTACAGAATTTCTCCCATTCTTCAACGGGTACATCTCTCTGTAAATTATCCGACAATTCCGTACAAAGGTCTTTGTGTTCTAAGAACATATCCAACGTTTCGTTAAGGGTCTTGAGTAGACCCTTGTTACGGATTGTTACTTCACTCATCCTACAAATTTACCTGTTTCAATATCAACACCCGCATCATCTACTCTGCGATATGTTGGGTTGACTTCCTTGGTCTCCGTTATTTCTCCTACTTCGGGGAAATGAGCCAGAACAATATCCCAACACGCTTGTGCCACTTCCATGTGTTCCTTTTGTGTACCATTCGCACGTCTCAGGTCACAGTAGTGAATCCAACTACGAAGACTACCCGCCATATAGATTGTAGATTCGGTCAGACCTTCAGGTAACAATGCACGTGCCTGTTCCTTTGCGATACCTTTTTCTAGTGCCTCTTTATATGATTTCTCTGATTGTCTAAGTACTTTGGATTGTTCCATTGACCACCATTCTTTCAGTCCACTGTCATTGGTTTCGATTGAGTTCTGTCTATTGTCAGTATCCTGCAAACGTGCCTCACGTGGATAAAACTCAGTTGCTTCTGCATAACGTTGAGAAAACTCTTGGAATGCAAACGAACGGTGACGTAGAATCTGTCGTGCAATGTCACGAGTAGTCTTAATCTCCATAGTCATATGCACCATCTCAAATGGTGACCAGTGGTGCTCTTTAATGAGATACTGTACCAACTTCTTTGCGGTCTTCTTATTATTCTGATTAGCAGGATTACTCACCCTAGCTGTATATGCAACTAACTCACTTGCAGTACTACAATCAGTAATCGCAGAAGGTTTACTTACTGCTATTAGGTTTACTTGGTTTTTCATCTGTCCACTCCACTTCTACGTTATCAATTACGTCCTGTATTTCAGGGTCACTTATTTGTACGTCTTTTGATTGACGTACCCATTTAAGAATTGCTTTAGTAATCACTGGGGTGGTTTGTTCCACACCCATTGCAAATCCTTCTTCTTCTCCGTCTACAAATCCTTGAATCTTACCGACCCAATATGATATAAACATGAGTACTACTGTACCTATTGGCCAAATTAAATCCATCTACATTTACTCCAATTTAAAGTTTTGAAAACGTTCTTGAGACATTCTCTTTCCAGAGGACGAATTATCAAAGACAGGTTTATCGTCCCATCCTTTGTCCTTGTCTTGAGGAATCATCTCTTCATCGGTATCATCTTCTAGACGCATCTTACTACGGTCAACCTTTAGGGTAAATCGATTGTGACGTGTCGGGTCATTGTAACGATTCTTCAACTGTTTAACCATTATCTTACCAAGGTTATTTAGTTCTTCATTAGATATCAATGCAAACATTAAATCAGCGGTTGCGGGTAGACCGAATGATTCAGATGTGTCTTCTAGACCAACATCATCATTAGAATAACCACTACGTGTAGTCTGGGTTGCAGACATAATAGGAACATTGAACTCAACTGCGAGTCCACGTAACTCTTCTGCAATACTCTTGATATAAGAATAAGAGTTGATTGCACCACCCATACCTTTCATACGTGCAGAAGAACAAATGTTCAGATAATCAACAAAGATAATCTCAGGGACAAAGTTCTTCTTCAACTTCATCTCATTCAACAACGCACGGAAGTGTGACGTATTCGCTTGACCAGTTGGGTATTCCTTAATGATAAGTTTACCTTGAGTCTTCGCTTGAATCTGTTGTACCTTATCGGTAAACATAGTCTTGGATAGATTCTCTAATTGGTCAATAGGTACGTTCAGTAGATTCGCATCGATACGTTCTGCGATACGTTCTTCTGCCATTTCCATAGTAATGTAAAGTGCATTCCTACCCTGTGCTAAAGCACTTGCAGCAACGTGACACATAAATAAAGACTTACCAACACCAGTGCCAGCAAGTGCAATGTTGAGTGTTTTGTTTGGAAGTCCCCCTTTAGTAATCTGATTAAAGTAATCCAAATCAAAGGGTATTCTCTCTTCTTGTTCGTGATAGAAATCATATCGTTTCTCGACATCGTGTAGATAATCGTGACCGATATTAGTATCGAATGTAACACCTAGTGCCTTAGATAAGACATCAGGGATTGCATTCTTTTGCATCGTAGCGTGTTTACCATCGATAATAGAAATAGATTCCATTACCGCATTATAGACTGCACGGTCTTGACACCACTTCTCAGTGCGTTCAACTAACCACTCAAGGTTCTCTGATTCCGCAGTAAAGATATTGGGAAGAAGGTCTAACGCAGAACGATATTGGTCATCTGGTAGACTGTTCGCTTCATCTATTTCAATCTTGAATGATTCAAGACTAGGTAGTTTATTATATTTTGCTACAAATTTAGTGACTTCTTTGAAGAGTCCTTTATAGACTCCGTCAAAGTAATCAGGTTGAATAAACGGAAGTACCTTCCGCATGTACGGTTCATTTGTCAGTAGATTCCGCAGTACTGTCTGTTCTAGATTGATATTCATTATATAGTTGGTCTAACTCCTCATGTGTTTCTTCAGTGGCCATAACTTTACCGTCACTATCTTGTGCCATCATAGTGCCTTCCGCAATAGCAGTTCCTATTACGCTATTAAGTATTTTACCAACAAATGCTTGAAATGTCAAGTCTTCTGTTGATAAATTATCATCAGGGGTAGATTTAATGGAGAAATCAAATCGAATCTCTCCATCTTCACCACTTTCATCAATTCCTTCAAATTTAATTGCACCAAAAGTAATAACCGTTTCGGGAAACTCTTCTAGTATTCGGACATCCCATCCATGGGGGTCATCCGAAGGGACAAGTTCATAGTGAACTTTCTCACTTAACATATCCTCAATTTCATTATTAGACTTCGACATTTGCTATCTCTTCCATATCAACTAGTTGTGCTTTTCCGATTGAGTATTGTGATTTGAGGAAGTCTGCGAAGTCTGTTCCCGCAAAGACTGGTTTCCAGAACTCTTCTTGAAGAGTGTCCTTCTCTCGAACCTTTGGGTCAACCATCTCACCAGTATCCCTATCAACACGACAGTACCAACCATTAGAAGGCTTAGCGACATAACCACCAACGATAGCAACGTCCAAAAGACCGCTGAAACGTTGGACACCACCTTCCCAAGATACTGTGATAGGTATCTTAGATTTCTCTTTAACATAACGTGATTTCTCCACATTAATGATAAACCTATAACCTTTTATCTCAGTTCCTTGTTTATCTTGTTGTCTTCCCAGAATCCAGATGTTATCTGCACTGTAGTAAATACCAGTACCACCACCTACGATGTCTTTAGGGAATAGTCCAATTTCCTTATATGTGTGGTTGACGGCAAGCATGGGGATATTCTTCATAGTTAGATATGGAGTACACATCCTAAAGAGACCTTTCAATGCTTTAGCACGGGACATATCTGCCACCGACTTCTCGTTAATCGCATCGTCCAATTCTTTCTTGGATGCGAGATTGCCAATAGAATCAATGACAATGATTACATCGTCACTTCTGTCAAGACCCTCAAGTTGACCCATTAGGTCGAACTTCAGTTCCTCAACATTGGCGATGGGTGTATGTAACACCCGTGCGGTATCAATTCCGAATTGCTCGAAGTAAGATTGGGGACTACCAAACTCACTATCGTAAAAGAGCATTATTGCGTCCTTCTTTGCCTTCATATATGCTCCTGCCATTAGCAGTGCAAATGAAGTCTTGAAGTGCTTACTCGGGCCTGCTAAGACTGTTAATCCAGGCGTTATACCACCGTCAATACTTCCACTCAACGCAACGTTCACCATTGGAACATCGGTTGGCACCATATCTTGTTCAGTAAAAAATTTACTCTCCGACAGTATCGCTGTCGTCTTTATTTTGCTGTTCTTCTTCAGCTTGTCCATCATACTTGACATTATTTATTTCCTCACGTTCATCTAAATCGTAACCATTACGAAATTCATTGTTTATAGTAACACACTTGTCAACTAAAGTCAAGCTTGGGTCGAACAAAGTAAATGCTTTTGTATCCTTGGGGAAACATGCACCACCAAATCCACGTTTACCATCATAGCCAGGCACACGTGTGTGACCTAGACCAATCCTTTTATCCTTACCGATTGCATTTGCAATAGTAGGGAAGTTACAACCAAATCCAGTACATGCATCATATAACTGATTAAAGAACGTTACCTTGGTTGCAAGGAATGAGTTCACACCATACTTGATAAATGCCGCTTCAGGGCCAGAACAGAACAAATACTCTGTTGCAGTACATAGACTGTATACATCATATAACTGTGCAAGACCTTGACATGCGTCAGGGTGACCACCAATAACATGATACTCTGCATTCACGAATTGTTCTTTTGCGTTCGCTTCTGTCAGGAACTCTGGGTTGATAGTCAGTCGTTTGATATCGTCTTCAAAGATTGAAGAATATAAACGGTCAACAATATCTGGAGTAATTGTTGATTTAACAACAACTCCACCTTCGGTGTGTTCCAATAGTTTCAACACTGCGTCTTCTACAATAGATGCATCAACGAACCCGTCTTCTGACATAGGTGTTGGGGCACAAATAAACGAAACGTGTGGCTCCCAATCGACTAAGTCATCAATGGTTGTGTTGTGTTTTGGGTCAACATAATACATATCAATTTCAGGATGGGTAAACGCATAGTCTACTGCACCCCCTACAAATCCATGACCTACAATACCAATCTTTAGTCTTGATTGTACCTGTTCTGGTGTTCCGTCTGGATTTATGTTTCTTAAACCATTATCTGCTTTCATTAATTTACTCCGTAATAATCTTTGTACCATCTGATAAATGCTGCTACACCTACTTCAATGTTCACTTTGGGTTTATATCCTAGTTCTCTTAGTTTTGCAGTATCACTCCATGTCTCTAGAGTGTCTGCGGGGTGTCGAGGTGCGAGAACTACATCTACATCTCTACCCAATTCTTTACTTATACAATCAATAAAATGCATAAGTTCTACTTGTTTACCTCTACCTATGTTGAAGATTTCTCCAGACGGTAGGTCGGCAAATAGTGCTAATTTAATACCTTCGATGATGTCACCGACATAGGTGAAGTCACGTTTCATCTCCCCATAGTTATATGCTTCGATAGATTCACCCGCAACGATTGAATCAGCAAACTGATACAGTGCCATGTCAGGTCTACCCCATGGGCCATATACAGTGAAGAACCTTAGTCCTACATTGTTTAGTCCAGAGATTTTAAACTGACATTCGTTACAATACTTAGTGTATGCATATGGGTTTAACTGGTGACCAGTCACTTCGTCTTCTGTCCAACCAGTAGGAGGAATAGGTGTTCCACCATAGACTGAACTAGTAGATGCATAGAGAACTTTCTTAATCTTATACATCTTACATACTTGAATAAGATTCTGTGTTGCAATAATATTATCTTGGTGATACAACTGTTCATTACCAACTGAATCACGTACACCCGCACGTGCGGCAAGGTGAATGACCACATCTGGCATTAACTTATTAAATGCACGGTCTACCTCATCAAACTCTTTTAAGTCTGCCTTATATACTTGGTGACCAAAGTATGCAACTCTGTCTCGTTTAAGTGCGGGGTCATAATAATCATTATAGTTGTCTAGTCCGACAACATCAAATCCATCATCTAACAAATTGTCTGCAAGATGTGAACCAATAAAACCCGCTGCACCAGTAATTAATATTCTCATACTTTCACAACTCCGTGATTTTTTCTAATCGCATATTTACTATCCGTAGGAACTTTCCTGTTTTCTAATACTTCCTTTATATAGTCCTTAAACATCTCCGCACCTTTTAGACCACGGGATGGTGGATATAGTATGTCTTCATTCTCCATAAAGAATATACACATCATTGCAACGTCACGAAAAGAAACTGCTTTACCTTGGTACAATAGTATCTTATCTTTCTCGGACTTACGTCCTTGTATTACTTGCCACTTATCCATTACGATATATGTACTCCAATGCTCGGTCTGCTTCTTTGTTTAGTGGTCGGTTCTCATACCAGTTACCAGTCTCCATGTCTAACTGAGTACACATTTCTGAAATCTGTGTTGCAGAGATTGGGTAACCTTTTGCAACTGCATTACCAGCTACTGCAATCATAATCTGATACATCTTGTGATACCAACCAGTCTCAGTAATACCACGATACTCATCTGACAATTTACGTGGAAAAAACGGACAGTCACGATATGATGTCCATGTGATATCTGTATTGTCTAGTGAGTTCTTACGATGTTCCATGACTGCTTTCTGTAATTCAGGTGGTAGTCTATCCATAAAGGAACTACCCCGTTGTTCAACAAACGAATACTTGTTCATCAACATAGTAGGGTCAAGATGTACACCCTCGTTGACAAACATAAAACTGTATGCATCTGGATACTGTGCAGGAACATAGTACATTCGTGATACGTCTTTGGTTTGTTTATCACCTAGACCATCGAACTGTTTGTTCATAGCAAACCAGAAATGTGGTAAGTCTTTTATACCAACCTGTTTGGTCAATGGAAACACTAGTCGGAACTTGGGTTTCTCTTCTTTAGACGATGCAGTGTTATAACACACATAATGAAAACGTCCATACTTCTCTGCAAGTTGTTGCTTTAAGCACTCAACAGGACTCCGATTGGAATCAGTAAGTACCATATAATCATCAACATCAAGACAAGCCCAACCACCCCATAACTCAACGTTCTTATTAGAACGAGTAGTATCGGGCAAATAACTAGCAGGACTAATAAGAACACTAGAATTTCTACCACCTTTTTCTCCCTTTTTTTCAAACATATAATATAGTAACTCTTCAAACTCTGCCCATGACTTTACAACCATACCACGGTGGGTTTGGTTGTCATAGGTGTTTTTAAATATAGTAAGAGAGTAATTCATTGTGTATATAATACCATAGTCTCCATTAAATGTCAAGCGAAAAAGTCTTCTAGTGATGACTGAGGTTCAGCAGTCCAACCGACTGCATCCATAATAGGTTCAAGTGGAAATAGGAACGACTTCTCAAACATCTTGTCATAGTCAACAAACTTGTTGAGACCCAACTCTCTGGGTAGATTCTGTGGATATGAGATAATGTTTTCCTTGATAGGATTTGGAACTTTTAAGTAGACAAACTTAATCTTCTCACCGTTCTTAATAGTCTCATAACGTTCCATAGACTTGGTGTACTTGTTATATAACAAAGCACCACGCACATGAACAGGTGTTCCCTTCTTGTATATCATCTTGCGGTCATGCCACTTCTTGACATCATTAACACCACGGGGGAATGATATGTCTTCGGGTGGTAATGAGGAAAACTCATTACGGAACTTACGAATATAAGACTGGGTTTCTTCCTCAGTACCATTCACAAGTATGTGAAACATCTCTTTCATCTTATCACGAACAACCATAGGGGTAGATGACCTAACCGCTTCGATACCCATAATCTTGAGTTTTGGTTCTGCATACTGGACACCCTCATTGTTGTGGACGTTTAGTATGTATCTCTTCTTGGCAGTCCATATCCCACGAGATGCAATCACCTCACGTCCCATCTCCATACGATTCACATATGCATTGGTATAGTCTGCAAGGACAGAGTATGCCTTGGTTAGTACAGGTTCAAAGTGTTCGGAACATATCTTGTCCAAGAACTTGACTGGGTCTTTTGGTTGAAACTTATCAACTAGGTCAGCCATACGTAGGTAAACCGAATCAGTATCAATCGCAATCACATAGTCTTCGTCAGTCTTGAGTAAAGTATTCATCTCGTTATTGACTGCACGTTCTGCCCATAGAATAGACAACTGACCCGCAAGGGTAATGGACTCTGCAACACGTTGGTCAAAGTATCTGAACCATCGATTACCCAACGCACCATAGAGACTGTTCATAAGAATCTTGATTGCCATCTGTTGGTTGTCCAGAGTAGAAACTCTGTTCATAAGAGACTTTGTCGGGGTCTGTTCGTACTCTTGTTTTGCGTCCAACATCTCACGTTTGATTTGTGTACGTTCTGCATAGTACTGTCGAATCACACTAGGAATAATACCTTCCTTGTCTTTACTGAATCGGACACCAGACGGTGCAGTCGCATAATTACTATCGGTCTTGGTCACACCTTGTAACATACGTTCTACGTCAGTATCAACCAAACCATCTACTACCGTCTCAGGTGACATATTGTATTGAACAATAATCATTGGATACAGGGAGTTCAAGTCAAAGGACGTTACCCAATCGTGCGAACCTATTTGGGGTTCTTTTACATAACCACCCGCAAAGTCACCCTTGGGTTTCTCTTCTTTGGATGGAACTGCAATCTTCTGTAGGTTTAGAATACGATAAATGATAGTATCCCATATAGTGGTCGTACCAAACACTTCTTCGAAGTTAGTACCTCCACGATATGCCATAGTCATTGCAAGTGTAATCAATCCAAGTTTCTCTTCCATCAAGTCAACCAACTCAACATCTCGAATGTTGTAGTCAATAAACTTCTGGTGGTCTTCTTGATATAGTGTGTGTAGATTACCGTGTTCTTCATATGAGAGTTTACGTTCACCTAACACCACGTGTGCAATATGGTCGAGTCGATAAGACTCTTGTTGACCTAGTGTATTAAGAGTAAACTTACGAAACAGGTCATAGTAATCCAACTGTGCAATACCCATAAGGTCATAGGTCTCCACATCTTTCATACCCATCTTACCACGTACAGTACGTGAGGATACAACACCCCATGGGGAATAACGTTTGGTAGACTCTTCACCGATTACCTTTCTTGTTCTGTTAACAAGATAAGGGATATCAAATCCTTTACTGTTCCAACCAGTGACAATATCAGGTGACCCATGATTCTGCCAGTAGTCAAGGAACTTGTCTAGTAGTTGCAACTCATTATCACAATGAGTGTATATACAATTCTCTCTTGCGTCATACTCACCTAGACCCCAGACACGGAAGAACTCTTCCTTGTTGGACTTGGTACAAATTGCAGTAACAGGATAGTCTGCCTTGTCAGGTTCAGGAAACCCTTGGTCAGATTGAACCTCGATATCGATTGTAGTAATAACAGGGAGGTCACGTTCAAACTTAATATCGTTAGGAAACTTCTGTGCAATAAATTGCGAGATGAAGTTGTTTTGTCCATAGACCTTGAAGTTTTCCACGTATTGGTATCGCTTCTGAAACTCAGTAGCTTCACGCATAGTCTCAAACTCAATGGGTTCAACTGGACTACCTTCTAGTGAAGTCCATCCAGAACTTGCATTGTTCTTGTTACGATTGGTTACAAATAGTGTCGGTTTAAACGGGATGCGTTTCTTGACTCGTTGACCACCAGAGTATCCCCGATATAATAGGGTACTACCGTAACGGTCAATTGATGTGTAAAAATCCATATAAATTCCTAAGTTAAGATTGTATTATACAGGAGTATAACACGAAAGTCAAGGCATAAAAAACCCCCATCATCGATGATTGAAGGTAACTTGAGGGACTCCTATTAAGAGTATTCTTTCCTTCAACCCTCTAGGGGGGATGACTCCTTACTTTACTGTCACGCATTTGTGACTCGGTAAGTTTAGCCTCTACTGATTTTGTTATCCACTTTATATCGTCTCCATCACTGATATGTTAATCAGTCGTAACGGAGTCAGTCGCTTAATCACCGTCAAGTCACAAACTTCCCTAGGCGAGTGGTCACGAATTCCCAACCAGTACATCTATTATACTAAACTCAACGGGGTTTGTCAAGCTTTTTAATCAATTAATTTAAAACCTTTTCTCTTGGACTGGGTTAGACCAATATGGTTCTGAGTGATACCTATAGACTTAGATATAATCTGAGTTGATGCACGTTTGAATGGGGTGTCTAGTTTTTTAAAGTTGTATGTATTAAACATCTCTTCTGCGGAATGTCCAACACTCACATTTTCTGTATTTGGATGGTGCATCATCCAAGTATACTCTGCCTTGCGGTCAGGTTTTTCAGTAAGGTATGTTTTTACTAATCTTTCTACACATCCATACGGGCCTCCATTTAGAGGGAATGCTCGTTGTGTTAACAAGTCATGTATGTGTATTGCTGCAACTCTTGAAAAAGAATAACAAGACATATACAATCCATGATTTGCATAGGACAGTCCATGTTCCATAGTGAAATCAAATTGTCGTTTGAACTCATCTGCGTCTTCTAGATATGCATCATGTTCTAGTACATAGAACCTTGATTTACTTTCTGAACGTTTCTTTATGAACTGCCAGTGGGTAATGTCTCCAGACTTTTCAGTAGGTGACGCACATAAGTTCTCTTTCTGTTGACCATGGTGTAACAATGGTTGCCAGTTATAGAGAGGTTCTAGTTCTGAGATAGTATTGGGGGTGTAACACTGAACGACTTCAATGTCAAGGGGGGTTTTGTTTTCCCACGACTTGAGTGCAATCTCCGTGTATCTCACGGAAGTTGGATTGTTCAAGTCTGCCATCATGTATGCTTTCATAAAAAAAAGGGGACGTTACCGCCCCCTTCCTATCGCTTTTTAGAGTAGTGGTTGTAGTGCAGTCAACATCAGTGCGATGGTGCCTACAAACAAACCAAGCTCAAGTTTTGCATCGGTTGTCATTTTCATTCTATCCTCGTAATTAAGAAATTTTAATTGAACGAGGCTGCTTCTCTTTTGGGATTTCCGTCTTCAATGTAACTGCAAGGATACCGTCTTTTAGTGAAGCACCAGTAACTAGTACATACTCCGAAAGTCTAAATTGTCTCCTAAACGCTTTTGTAGAGATACCTCTGTGAATTACTTCACGGTCTCTAGATTCATGTGAACCACTAATGGTCAATGAGCGTTCTTTTTGTTCAACATTTATTTCGTTCTGTGTGAATCCCGCAACGGCTACCTCAATGACGAACTCATCTTCACCAGTCTTCACAATGTTGTGAGGTGGGTAATGGTCGTTAGCGTGTTTAGTTGCGTATTCCAGTTCTTGAAATAAATGGTCGAAACCAATAAATGCCGAACGTGGGAAAAGTTGTTTACCTACTTTTAGATTTGTCATGTCGCTTTATCTCCTATATTAATTTAGCAAGATGAACGTGAACCCGACTAGCGGCATTCACGCATGTGTTACACTATTGTAACACACTACTATATATAAGAATTAATTCTTCTAATTCAAGACTTATATAAAGTATTTTGGGTCAGTGTCCACATCACTCTCAAATCCAAATGAGAAAGTAACACGTGACACCGAAGGTTGTAGATGATGCCATGTTCCTCTTGGAATCCAAACGCAATCGCCTGGCATCATTATAGTTGTTTCGTCACTGTTCCTTGGTTCTTCTTCTTCACCGATAGTGATTTTACACTCACCGATTACTTGAACCAAGAAGACATCCATACTGTCTTTATGTCTGGGATATGACCCAGAAAATTGTCCAAACCCGACAAACGAAATGTTCGTGATTTGGGGTGCTCCCTTTGTATATTTTTCTTTCTTTGGTGCGGGGTTTACAAAGAAGTCTTCCATCTCTGTAACAATATCTTTAGCGAAACTAGGTGCAGAAGGTCTCTTATGAAAAGAGTTCAGTCCTAGTCGTTGTTTCTCACGATTCCAGTCATATAGTTTTTCGGGGTGAGTATCAACGAGATTCAACATTTGATTCCAATCCCAATCGAAGTCTATAGTAGACCACCAGTGTTTCTTATTGCGAATCTCTTCTCTGTGTTCTTCGAACATTACTGAATCCAACAAACAGGGTACACACACCAATAGGGATTAAAGATACCTAACATCCATGCGATAAGAATCCATAAAGGAATCTTTACCCAGAGTTTATCTTTAGACCACTCTCTGAACTTAACAGCATAAGGGGATAATTTGTTAAATATCCACTGGCTCATTTATTGCCTATATTATACTTAGGACAAAGTTCCCATTCTGCTTTATCCTTGAAACCGATTATCTTAATCTGTCGTAAAGGGGCACATTCTTGACACACCTCTTTATTCTGTATTTCTACCAATCCCCAGTCAGATAATAGTGTTGCAATTGTATTTCTACGATGTACGTCACTCTCTTCTAGGTTTGCTTTCTTTCCGTCTAACATGAACAGTTCTTTAAAATGGACAATATAGTATCGTCCCTGTTTATGTAGTATATGACAGGATTGAAATAGTTTTTGGTCTTTACGTGAAGCGACACCAATACGGGTCAGAGTCTCACGCACTTTTAGGAAGTCATCTGGTTCTGCTAGAGTTACCTCTAACATATTCACAGGTGCCCATTTTACTAAAGTATTACTTTCTTCCACCTTTATTCACCTTTTCTTTTATATTTTTTAATTGAGAAGGTGTAAGAAGGGGTAGGCATTGTTTAGCTTTTTGATTGCTGTATCCATAGTATTCTTTCACCGACTCAAGGTCATTTTCTAATTCAGGTTTTACCCACTTAGAGAAGCGTTTCCGCTTTCTAATTATATTTATAAGAAACTGATATTGTAGACGTGAGTCTAGGTGGTGGTATCGATTCATCTCATTTGCGATAACAGCGGTATCTGAGAAGTACGATAGACTACGGTTGACCATAAAAGAATTGTATGCTTTCTCATCTTCGGGAGTAATCATAATATCCTTCTTGGATAGATTGATACTGTTTACATAATTAAAAGGGTTCATTGTTTCTCACACATAAATATCAATTAGATTACCCTTCTTGGTAGAGGGATAACCGTATTTTCTTCTGCGATACCAACTAAGGTTACGTACCGAGATTTTCAACTATTATACCACACTTGTCTAGGAAAGTCAATCCTTCTGTTCCTTTGGGATAATCTTCTCCATAAACGACTCGTTCGATTCCACACTGGTGTATAAGTTTGGCACAGTCAACGCACGGTGCGTGGGTAGTGTATAGAACTGCACCCTTCGTCTGTTCCGTTGACGCTGCAACCTTTGTGATTGCGTTCGATTCCGCATGTATTACCTCTGGTCTAGTTTTTAGTTCTTTATTGAGTTCGTATGCCCCGATTTCATATTCGCAATTGTTATCCCAACCACTAGGCATACCATTATATCCTATAGATATGATTCGATTATCTCTTACAATAACCGCACCAACCTGTAGTCTTCTAGCACTAGACAGACTCGCATAAACTTTTGCGGTCTTCATGTGTGCTATATCCCACTTATCCAAAATCTAATTCCATCTGTTTGGGTAACCATTCATTATTTACTTTAACCATGGTTACTGGTTTATGTTCTGTTGGTTCTTTAGAACTTGCTATGATAACAACATAGTCACCCGTATCCTTGTGAACACGATTTCCATACTTGTCTGTTCCAAGTTCTTCTAAAATATCTGGTCTGTTTCTTAAATACATCATGAGAGTACCTTTGCTATATCTGGACGGAAGTAACCATCGGGTTTCATAATCTTTCCGTTCTTGTCCTTGACAACTTTACCGTTAACAAACTTAGACATATTGGATGCCTTCACTTCGTTCCACACATCATCGAAGTCAATGTCTAGTGTTGATGCCATACCCATAATGACCCATACCATATCTGCAAGACCATCTGCAACTTCTACGATATTCTTATCAACATTAAACGCTTGCCACGTTTCGTTGTATTCTTCGGTAATTAAATCCATGTAGAGTTTTGCTTGTTTACTCTTCATCCCTGCAAAGTCAGGAAAGTCTTGCTCTCCTGCTTCCATAAAATCTTCTACGTCTGTTTGATAATTCATATTAAATTCCACCCGTGATTTGCTATCGCATTTAAAATAATAAAGATACATGTTGCCATGTGTGTAAACCACCAAATAGTCCTAATGACTGCTATGGTGTTTGCTTGTTGGTCAGTCTCTCCGACTTTCTCACCAAGACTCTTTGCCCAAATTCTCCACCACTTACTCATAACCATCCCACAATAATATTAATCATTATAAGATATACACAAAGGAGGTTAGAAAGAACAATGAACGTTCGAATGTATGAGATGTGATTCTCATTCTGGGCATCATACCCGTCTTCTTCATCAAAAGAACCAAGGGCGTGTTTCCATATAGTCCAGAGTTTGTCCATGAGATTATTTATAACAACCTCAGTCTTAACTCTTCTTTCATACAAGCACGTCTGATAGGACATACCCCACCCATCTCAATAACTGCTTGGAGGTGTTCCGTTTCCATCTCTGCAATAGTCTTGTACTGCAATGGTTGTTTACCATCTTTGCCGTATGTTCCCCACGTGAGTAACTCACTTTGTACCTTATGGGGTTCATTGTTATACAGACACATATCAATTTGGTCTGCATGACTAGACCGTCTTACATAAGCAAGACCACCATCGACCATATAGGTCTTACCAGTCAGAGCGTCTACATGGGTCACGTAGTCGTGTCTATGTGTAGACTCTATTATAGTCCCGTCTGGGGTTTGTAGTGCATTACGAATAAGTCTTGGGAATTCCCTTGGGAATTTACTCATAGCCATTATACAAACTCCACGTTTGCCATGCATTCTGTTAGACATGCAACAAGGTTTAGTTCATGGTCAGCAACAAACGCATTCTTGTATTGATAATCAGCGAGTATCAAGACCAGTTGAGGTATGGACATTGGTACAACCTTTCCTTCCATAGAGTCATAGATACCACGGAATATTGCAGCGGGTTCTGTGTCCATATTGTTGACAACCCATGACCGCATCTTCTTGAAGTCTTTGCTCTTTAATGATTGGAAAAGACCACTATAGTTACTATTATTATCATTAATGAGCACTGTAGTGTTCAATGTACCAGAGATAGAATGACGTTGTGCTTCGTTAAGTACACGTCTCCAGTCAGGTGCATACTTACCAATCAGTCCTGCAATGGTGTCATTATTGTACTTGACACCCTCACCGTCTAGGATGATTTGTAGTCGAGTCATAAACTCACTGCACAACTGTGCCATTTCTTTTTTAGATGTGTTGAACTCATACACACTACAACGAGAGTGTAGAGGTTCGATTACTTTGTTCTTGAAGTTGCACGTCAGAATGAATCGACAGTTCTGAGAGAACTCTTCGATGAACCCACGAAGTGCGGGTTGGGTTGACTGTGCATTAAGGTAGTCCGCTTCGTCAAGGATTACAACCTTGTAACCGCCTGAGAGAGAGACTGACGAAGCGAACTGTTTAATCTTTCCACGAAGGGTATCAATGTTACCCTCCTCAGAACCGTTGATGACAATATAGTCAATGTTCAGTTCGTCACAGATTGCACGTGCAATCGTGGTTTTACCAGTACCCGCAGTACCAGTAAACATCATGTTAGGGATTTCCCCAGTGTCCACAATCTTTTGGAATGTGTCTTTGAGGTTTTGATTCAGAACCGTAGTTCCGATTAGTCGGGGTCTATACTTCTCGACCCATAAGAATTCTTTGGACATGTTGTCTCCATAATAAAATAAGTGTTTCTAATAATGTACATTGTACACTATATGAAACAAATTGTCAAGAAAATTCGGGGGTGGAAAGGAAAGGAACTCTCTCACCCCCACGTCACCAGAAAGGTAACGTTTACTCATCAACACCTTGTGCGGATTGATACTCCTCACATAGTTGAATAATCTGAACCGCTTGGTCTCTTAACTGACCAATAGTCGATAGTTCTTCACCCTTGAATCCGCCTCGTTGGACTACAGTATCAATAACTGCTACCGTTGAACGAGAAACTCGATTGCCGAGTTCATAGATTGAAGAGTGGTCTTTTTCTGCTTGTTGTGCTTTTGCCATCTTTATGCTCCGTAATTAGATGTTTTTTCTAGTGCAATAAAGTATTCAATCGTGGATTGCTTACTTGCGAATTTTGAAATAAGTTTCGAACTGATACCTACGTCAAAGTCTTCGTTGACAACTTTTATGTTACCAACATTCATGATGAAGTTAAAATCAACATCATCTGGGTATGTACCCTCTACGTCAATAGAGAATGCATTACTTGTTGCGTCCTTACTGTCAATGACAGATAAACGAATTGCACCAGTTGTAGGTGTGATAGAAATCTCATCATGACCTAAAGCTGCGGCAGCACGTTTTACTTTTGACAACGTATCTGTATCTAGTACAAAATTAACTTCTGCTTCTGGCATGTTAATAGTCTTGCCAGGCGAGGTCAACATCTCTGGGTCAGAGAAGAAGTACTTCACAGAAGAACGTCCAGTTGAATCACCCACGGTTACATAGTCCTTTTCGAACTTGAGTCGTGGTGAGTCCACTAGGGACAAAACATTTAGAAACTCATTCAGGTCGTAGATTCCAAATGACTGTGGGAACTTCTCAGTGAGTTCAACAGTAGATAGAACATTACGTGCGACTGAAATAGTCTTCAGTTGATAACCTTCGGTTATAACAATGTTCGGGTTAATAGTAGAGTAGTTCTTGAGAACACTCAGGGTTGTGTCGGATAATTCCATAATATATTTCCTCTCGGTTTTCTAATTTATAAAGTGTATGATACCATACGTTTCAGTTAAAGTCAAGCTTTTATTTTACTAAAGTTCTTTTCTTTTACGAACTCAATCTTACGATGAAAATGTGCATCTTCGAGTTCACTCTTATGAGAGATAACAAACACGTTGGTATCCTCACCTAGTGTAGAGATAATCTTCATGAGGTTTTCAATACCCTCTTCATCCAGAGACGAATCAAATGTTTCGTCAAGGATTAGTAGATTGGTCGCAACACTATTCTTCATCTTTGCAATCTGTCTCCACGTAAATAGTAGGGACAAATCAATCCGTTGTTTCTCACCCTCAGAGAATGAGTCATACGAAAAGTTATCACGATGTCTTGAACGAATAGTCTCAACGAAACTTTCATCCAAATCAAAGTGTACAAAGAAGTCTAGAATCTGTAAGTACTTGTTGGTCAACTGATTGATGACTGGTAAGTACTGTTTAATAATCTTGGTCTTAATACCAGTGTCTTTCAGTAACTCTGCATACACTTGGTTATAAGAATGTTGTTCGTTTAGTTTGTATTTGTTATCTTGTAGTTCTTCCTTGTCAGTACGTAGTGTCTCCAACTCGGTGTTTGCTTCGGATAAATCTCCAGTCTCATTGTCAATACGAGAGACTTCATTATTGAGTGTATCGATGTTACGATTGATTCGCATTATCTCTTGAGTATTGGCATCTACCTTAGATTGCCAACTACGAATGTTATCTTGTGTACGGTTTAGTCCTTCGATAATTTGTTCTATGTCATCCTTACGACTAGTATGCATTTCCAACGCACTAGCGATAGTACCCGCCTTGGTCTTACATTTGTTTAGATGATACTCTTTTAACTTCTTGTCAATGTCTTGGTCACAGGTAGGACATCTGTCGTTCTCTTCGAAGAACTTTGCCTGTTTGACCACATTCTTTTGTTGGTTCTTGAATGTTGCCGCAAACTCATTCAGTTCATTTAACTGTTTTCCGTAACTTACAATTTCAGTAGTGACAGATTTAGACGCAATGACATCTTCGGTAACCTTCGCATTTGACTCATTGAGTACACGAATGTCATCTTGTAATGTCTTAATGGTATCTAACTTTTCTTTCTTTTGTGCAGAACTGATATCACTCAGGTCACGTAGATACTTCTTCTGTGCATTGATTTTGGTATCAACAAGATTGATTTGATGTGAGTTGTTTGATATCTGGTCTTTGAGTATTGACATCTTCTCTTTTAACAGAGAGTTCATCTTAGAGAACATATTGATGTCTAGTAGGTCTTCGATGACCTCACGTCTAGAACCACCCGCTAACTGCATAAACGGTACAAAGGACGAAGACCCTAGTACTACAATCTGGTGGAATGATTTGTGTGACAACATGAGAATGTTCTTCTCAAGCATCGATTGATATTCTTTTGCATGAGAGTCTTGGTTAACCATGTTACCATTGACCCATATCTCAAAGATATTAGGTTTGATACCACGGACAATCTTATAGTTCTGTTTACCAATAGAGAACTCAACTTCAACCAAAGTTCCCTTCTGGTTGATTGTGTTTACGAGTTGTCCCTTAGAAATCTTTCGATGGGGTTTACCGAACAGTCCGAACGACAATGCGTCCAACATAGTAGATTTACCCGCACCGTTTGCTCCTATAACCAGAGTAGTAGGTGTCGTATCAAAATCGACTGAGGTAAAGTTGTTTCCTGTAGACAGGAAGTTTTTAAATCTAAGTTTTTTAAATTTTATCATTGGGTAATTATACCACCTTCATCATATAAAGTCAAGTGTTTTTATTTCCCAATCCATAATAATATCTTTGCGATATACTCTGGAAAACACATTAAACGGAATCTGTTCAAATCCTCTTGCCCTTTCTAACATTGCCCCGTGATAGTCCATGTTACATGCGGCATAAATCGTACCATCATGCATTCTGCTATCAGTAGATGTACAGATATAGTCTGCATCAATCATCTTCATAGTTCGGGACACAAACCACGAAGTAATATTATACTCTTTACTATCTACCGCAAGTCTAGATATCTCATAGAACTTAGAGTAGTCATTGGAATCACATCCATAATAGAATCGTAACCATTTTCGGTCACACTTCTTTTGACAATAAGATGTGTATTGGATTGCACCTGTTAGATTTCCTTTCTCAAATAGACCATAATATTTGTAGTCGTGAACCACGTTATCGTGTTCATCATATATTTTACCAAGATAGTGATTGGATACAATTATAGATTTTGCATCTTCATATCCAATCTCATCTATAGTAAAATCACTCTTCATCAAACTCGTATTCACTCAGACCACACCAGTTACAAGGTTCGTCCTTCGCAACTCCCATCAAGGATGCCTCCACCGTACAGTAGTGTTCCCAATAAGGATAGGGGTGTTCCTTTTCCAAGTCTTCACCATAACGTCCACGGTCTCGATTACCGTCTGCATTTAGTTCGGTTAGGTCTTGTTGTTTATGTTTCTGATTCTTATTACCGAAAATTCTATCCCAACCATCTGCGTAGTCTTTACCACCCGTCTTGGTCTGAATAGTGTCTCCAGTTATATCGTTCTTTGTAGCCATTAGATAATTTCCATACTTTGTGCTTCTTTCATCAAGTGAGATATCTCTTTCTTGATTCGTCCTTTATCTAGGTCGGTTGTAACATTGTCAACGTAATCGTATACAAGTGTCTCGGTATCGTCAACATTTATGTTATCGTCCCCTACATTATCTCCAAGGAACTCTTTAAAGTCTTCCGCAATTTTCAGTTCATGAATCTTCTGTGATTGAACACGGTCAATGAAACGTTCGAACTCATACGGGTCACCTTTGTTAGTGACGATGACTTTGACAAACTTATTATCAAGATAAGAGAGGTCTTTAAACTTACGCATGTTCTCATGGTCATAATAAATCTTCTCATAGATTGTAATAGGATTGACAACGGGTGTTAACTCTCTTGTCTCGGTATCAAGTATATGAAAGTGTTTGGGGTCATTACAGTCGTTCCAGAAGAACTCCATCTGACTACCTAAGTAATGTATATTGTTTTGAGTTGACTTCGCATGGAAGTGTCCTGTCATTACCATATCAAATCGGTCAAAGTGTTTCCTATCCATACCTTCCATACAAGGCAAACCTTTGGACATCTCAAACCCTTGTAACTCAAGGTGAGCACCAACGATATCTGCTTTACAGTTTGCAAGGAACTCTAGTGACTCCTTCTCGTTTTCAGTATTAATCCAAGGGACAAGTGCAATTGCCATTCCATCATAATCTACCACTGTTGGTTTCATTACAAGATTCACTTCATTCATATAGTGACCTTGTAGTTCCTTCAGTGCGTTCAACTCATTGGTATTCTTATAGTACACGTCATGATTGCCAGGAATTATATCCATGGTAATACCAAGTTCACGCATAGGTTCTAGGAATATCTTACGATTATGTTGCAGTGCCTTAAAGTTGATTGTCTTACGGTTATCGTAGTAATCACCTAAGTGCAAGATGTGTTTGATATCATTCTCAATCAAGTATGGAAAAAACACTTCTGCATAGAAACGTTCTTGATAATCCATAAAGATATCAGATGAATTCCGACAACCCGCATGGGTATCGTTTAATATAGCGATTTTCAAAGTTGTGTACCTTTACTTAGTTGTAGTCTCTTTTGTTGCAATTCTCATTGCGTCTGACATTGGTAATTTACCCGCAGAAGAGTTCTGTAATTTGATTGCTTTTCTACGTATTGATTTTCGTTCTTTTTTTAGTTCTTTGTAATTCATTAGGTTATTATACTCCGTCTGACATAAAATGTCAAGTCATATACGACTAACACACATAACCCACTTAGTAAGAATCTTACATCGAAAACAAGTGCCTCTGGTGAGAATGGGGGATATAATTGACCAAAGTTTGCCATTACATGCCACAACATCCAACTCCACATAAGTGCCTGATATTTGTAGTGTATGTGTTTACTTATAAAAGGTGAGACTGCAAGAGCAGTATACGTAAATAACATGTGACTATGAAACCCGATAATGATATCTGATATTAACATGACCAGTAACGGTGCAAACCAAACCCACACGTTCTTAGACAAATATGGTGCTAGTACAGCTAGTCCCAATAGAGGTTCACTATTAGGGGGTAGCGGTAGTAATCGACTGACTACTAACGCACCCAATAAGATAAATCCTACTCGCATTAATTTTCTATGAAGTCACCCAAGTCAGAGTCTACCTTTACAGTTCTTCTCTTGCGTTCCTTCTTAACGATTTCTTTCCATTCTTTATCTTTGTCTTTGATTTCATCGATACGGAATCTAAGTTGGTCAACAAATGCGGCAGCAACTTGTCTTGATTGTGCGTCACCTAACTCTTGGTCAAGGAAGTTCTCAATACCAGATTGTTCCATGTACTTCATTTTGATGTCTTGTTGTTTCTTTTCTTTCTCAATCCTACGTAGGAATGCAAACCAAGATATCTGTGTGAAGTATGCAAATGCATTAGGTTTACCAGTACGGGTTGCAGCTTCAATATTGTAGTTCTGAATCGCTTTCAGACAGTTCTCTACTGCATCCATAACCATCTCTTCACGATAGGTGTAACGGACGAAATTTGCCTTATGGGATAACCCCTCACAAATCTTCAGAAAACAGGTTGCAATATAATCTGGAATGATTGGTTGTCCGTTACCCGATTCCTTTGCTTCCTTTACAGTAGTACAATAGTCAACAACTGCTTGTGAGAACTGTGCATTATTCACATAATGTGGTTTGTCTTTTGGTTTAATCTTGACAGGACGTGCAGTATCTAGTGCCGAGTTTGCGTCTATTTCTGTTGTGTTAGTTTTACTTTTCTTTAAGGTCATTTGTATCTTCCATTATATGTCGTTGTTGACTGCTACTAAATCTGTGATTTCTACTATTATAGTACACCTCACGGGAATTGTCAAGTGTTAATTGTTTCCCAGTGAAATCTTTTTCTCTGTACTCCTCTCCAATTATTCTGACATCATAGTGAACCAGTTGTAAGAGGTCTAGTAAGTCCGCTTCAGTACTATAGGGGATAATCTCATCCACGTACTTACATGCGTCTACTTGTATATATCTTTCTGTTATAGATTGAAGTGGTTTATTCTTTTCGGGTCTATCGATACTAGGGTCTACCTGTAATCCGACTATCAAGTAGTCGCAGACAGTCTTTGCTTCACGCAACATCTGAACGTGTCCCGCATGGAACAGGTCGAAGCATGAAAAAGTAATACCGATTTTTTTTAAATTAGGGCTTGACAAAAGTTGTTTCTCAGTGTATAATAAGCTTAGCGTTCGGGGAGGCTGAATACTATTGTAACGTTGGCATTTGAAATACTATAGTTCCAGCAACACAATATCGGTTACCTTCGAATGGTAATGATACTGTCTCATGTATTAAGTGACTTCTAAAGATAACTAGTTTTCCATGTTCAACTTCTAACCCATACCCCAACGTTGGAAAAAATAAATTAGAACATCCTTCGGGTGGGTCTATGTAATAACAAAATGACCATGTACTTGGCCAGTGGTCGTGGGGTGTGGTGATTTCTCCACTGACTCCATTTACTCCCCACATAGCATTACAATACTGTGATTGTATATAGGATTTATTCCAAATTGGTCTATCAACCCGTGAATGATGACCCCACCATTCTTTCTGTATCTTTTCAGAAGATTCTTTACAGAAGTCTTCTACAATTACTTGTAGTTTCTGAAACTCAGGATACTTTAAAAGACTCAAGGTAACGTCTGATTTTACATTGGTTGTATGATGTAATTCGTCACCGATTTCCTCAATACGTTCAACCATCCTCATATTCATATCTTCATCATCAAGTGTCTTGACAAAGAGATAATCATCGTGTTTATTTTGTAGTGTAATCATTATCGTGTATCATTGTGGGTTCTTTATGGTCACCCGAACCTTATTTTAGTGTATTTTATTAGGGTCAATGTCACCGAACAAACTGACAACATTACTACCACTATCCATTGTTAAAAACTCTTGTAGTCCATAATCATTTTC
>OJBN01000048.1_pt1 | contig 26240 bp, 24 predicted proteins | sample 1590441 | NCBI WGS metagenome assembly OJBN01 (sample SAMN05416760, study PRJEB24817) | seawater metagenome | isolation source: Sea water | place: Canada:Atlantic | collected 2013-07 | reverse complement strand
AGATCCTCTCTGGTCTCGTGGGCTCGGAGATGTGTATAAGAGACAGAATATATGCCGTAAAAATTATTCTTGTAACTTTTCCATAGGGCCTCAAATGACTGATTTTAATAAAATTGCCATTTTAGACCTTTCAGGCCCTCATCAAAGCGTCGTATCAAAATTTGCAGATACGTATTCGACAGCAGGTTTTGCTTATATAAAAAATCATGGCATCCCCCAATCACTTATTGATGCAACTTTTGAAGCATCAAAAAATTTTCACAGATTAAATGAAACTGAAAAGCAAACAATATTACTTGATAAAAACCATCGTGGGTACATTCCAATAAACACCTCAACTGATGTTAATTCAAAACTTGCAGATGTAAAAAAACCAAACCAATCAAGCAGCTTCATGATGATGCGTGAAAGCGATAAAAAAGCAAGTGAATATCTTTCAGGCCCAAATCAGTGGCCTAATATTATTGGCTTTCGCGAAACACTTAATACTTACTCTAAGCAAATGTCCACTTTAGGAAGATGCCTTATAAGTATTGCCGCAGAGGCTTGCAAAGCCAGCCCCAGTGAGCTTATGCCAGCATTTAATCTTCCTACTACATGGCTTAGATTATTGCACTATCCACCAAGTCCAATACTTAGTCCTGATGATTTATATGGCTCTGCACCACATACTGATTTTGGAGCACTTACACTTCTTGCTCAAGATGGAATCGGAGGCCTACAAGTCCAAACACCTCATGGTGATTGGGTCGACGTCCCTAAAATTGATGGTACCTTTGTCGTGAACGTGGGTGACATGCTCAACCGATTATCTAACGGATTTCTTAAATCCACACCTCATCGAGTTATAAACCGCTCAGGAAAAGAGCGCTACTCCATTCCATTCTTCTTTGATCCACACGTCAATACAATTATAAAACCTTTGAAAGGTACGGGTAATCCAAACTTTGAGCCACTGCATTTCGGCGAATTTCTATGTTCTGAGCTTGGTGCCAACTACGACAACCACAAAAAAAATAGCTAATCAAACGCAATAATAAAAATACTTTTAATTATTAGTTATTAAGCTACCAACATATCTTATCTTAATTTAACTAATTTGGTCAGCCAATCTGGATCCATTTCAGGCACCGATTTTAGTAAAAGCTGCGTGTATTCTGGATGAGGTGGCGACATAATCTCACTTTTTAAGCCCTGCTCAATAACGGCACCTTGGTACATTACTACGATTTCATCTGAAATCGCATTAACTACAGCAATATCATGCGTAATAAAAAGATACGTAATATTGTAATCTTTTTGTAAATTTAGCAGAAGTTTCAATATACCTTCTTGTACAATTTGATCGAGCGCAGATGTGACTTCATCACAGATAATAATTTCAGGATCAGCAGCAAGAGCACGTGCAATGCAAACGCGTTGCTTTTGACCACCTGATAATTCACTTGGGAGTCGATCATAAAAACTCTCATCCAGTTCAATCATTTTTAACAACTCAAGAACTCTTTCCTGCTTTTGCAATCCAGACAGTCCGTGATAAAATTCTAAAGGTCGACCAATAATTTCAGCAATTGTTTGACGAGGATTCATTGCAGTATCTGCACTTTGATAAATCATTTGAATGCGTTGTAACTGGTCTTTATTGCGGTCTTTAAGCTCTGCGGGGAGAGCCTCACCATTAAATTCAACCGAACCCGCCATTGGTGGTAACAAACCTGTAATTACTCTGGCCGTAGTTGATTTCCCAGAACCACTTTCACCTACAACAGCGACAGTACGCCCACGTGGAATTCGAATATTTACATTATGTAATACCTTCAATGAGCCATTATACGCAGCATCTATATTTTTGATCGATAACACTATGTCTTCATTTGGAGATTCAGTTTTTTCTAAGGCCCGAACTGACCAAAGGGACTTAGTATAATCTTCTTTGGGCGATTTAAGCATCGTACGAGTATCAGCCTCTTCCACCTCTTTTCCGTAGCGCAATACTTTGATTACATCAGCCATTTGAGCAACCACAGCTAAATCATGAGTTATATAAAGTGCTGCTGTGTTGAATTTTTCTACTATAGATCGCATTGCAACTAGCACTTCAACTTGTGTTGTAACATCTAGAGCTGTTGTTGGTTCATCAAAGATAATTAGATCAGGACGTGGTGACATTGCCATAGCGGTCATCATGCGTTGTAATTGCCCTCCAGAAACTTGATGCGGATATCGATCCCCAATATTTTCTGGATCAGGTAATTGTAATTGCTTATATAAGTCACGGGCATCTGCTTCAGCTAAATCACGCGACTGTAAATTTTGATTTAGACTTGCTTCAACTGTTTGATTTAATAATCGGTGTGCAGGGTTAAATGAAGCAGCTGCTGATTGTGCAACATATGCAATTCGAGTACCCCAAAGAGCTCTTTTTTGATCTTCGCTCGCTGTTACTAATTCTTGGCCATCAAAAATTACAGAACCAGATGTAATCTTACATCCAGGCTTAGTAAAGCCCATGCTGGCTAATCCAAGTGTGGATTTACCTGCGCCAGACTCACCAATCAACCCCATAATTTCGCCTCGATGTAGAGTTAGATCAATGCCTTTTATGATTTTGTGCCAACGCTCATCAGAAAAACCATCAATTCTGATATCTTTCATTTCAAGTAGAATGTCGCCTTTTTTACTGTCCTTAGTGCTCATCATTTAATCCACTTGTTATGTGTAAAAACCAATCAACTACAAAATTTACAGCAACAGTCAAAAGTGCAATAGCACCTGCAGGTATCATCGGTGTCAGTGCAACCGTGAGATCATATTTGGCAAACTGGATCATAGATGCATTATCACGAACCATGGATCCCCAATCCGCAGTTGGTGGCTGAATGCCAAGCCCAAGAAAGCTAAGGGCAGCGATTGTTAAGAAAACGAAGCTAAATCGAAGTCCAAACTCAGCAATCAATGGTGGCATTATATTTGGCAATATTTCTCGCCTCATTATCCAACCTAATTTCTCACCACGAAGTTTTGCTGCTTCAACATAATCCATAACAACCACACTCACTGAAACTGAGCGCGTAAGCCTAAACACACGCGTACTATCTAAAACTGCAATAATCATAATTAAAGATAAAATACTGGAGCCAAAAATTGTTAGAAGCATGAGTGCAAAAATTAATCCAGGAATAGCCATTAATACATCAACAAAGCGGCTTAGAAGCTGGTCTAACCAACCTCCAGAAATGGCTGCTACCAACCCAAGTGAGCCACCAATTGCAAATGAAATAAGTGTCGTTGCAAGAGCTATTCCAATTGTATTTCGTGCTCCATAAATTAAGCGAGAAAATACATCTCGACCAATTTGATCAGTTCCAAGAATAAACTCTTCTCCCCAAGGGGCAAATGATGCTGGAAATATTTCAGCTTCACCGTGCGGAGCAAGTAGAGGTGCAAAGATTGCTACAAATAAGTATATTGCAATCACTATTAATCCAAACCAAGCTGAATAAGGCGCCTTCTTTAATTCAATTTTTGCGATTTGCACCCATGTACGGCGTTCGCGAATTTGTCCTACTTCTGATGTAGCAGAATAAGCTTGTTGAGATTTTTTCATCTTGGGTGCAACAATCTTGGATTAGTGACAATACCAATAATATCAGCAGTCAAATTGAGTAAAATGTAAGTTGTAGCAAAAATCAAAGCACAAGCTTGAACAACTGGAATATCACGAGTTGTAACAGCATCTACCATCAATTGACCAATACCTGGGTAAACAAAAACAACTTCAACAACGACAACACCAACAACCAAATAAGCTAGATTAAATGCAATAACAGTTGCAATAGGCGCCCAAGCATTAGGAAGAGCGTGACGCATGATAACTTTTGCTTTTGACAATCCTTTTAACTGTGACATTTCAATATAAGGGCTAGCTAATAAATTGATAAGTGCAGCGCGCGTCATGCGCATCATATGCGCCACGATAACAAGTGTTAAAGTGAGCGCTGGTAGTACACATTTATATATTCTATCGAACAGCTCAGTTTCAGCATTTACATTAGCTAAAGATGGGAATACCGGCCAAAGTGATGCAAAAAACAAAATCAATAAATATGCAAGAAAAAATTCAGGAAAAGAAATCGTTGTCAGTGTTAATGCATTTACGGAGCGATCATAAAATGAATTTCGGTAAAGAGCTGCAGTAATTCCAAGAATTAAAGCTAGCGGTACAGAAACAATTGCAGCCATTCCCGCAAGGAAAAGTGTATTACTTAATCGTGGCACAACCAAATCTACAACAGATCTAGATCTATCGACACCAGATGCACTTCTTCCAGAAAATGAATACCCTAAATCACCTTGAGCAACTGCCCCAATCCAATCAAAGTAGCGAATATATGCAGGTTTGTCTAAGCCAAGCTCTGCTCTAAAAGCAGCTACCGTCTCTTCTGTTGCAGCTTGTCCAAGTATTGCTTGTGTGAAATCACCAGGCAAGAATTCTACAGAGCTAAAAATTATAAGTGAAACAAAGAATAACGTCACTAATCCTAAAAATAGGCGTTGAACAATGGTACCCAAAATCGGATGCAAAAATAAATCCCCCCTTAAACGCGAAGTCTATTCGCATCATTTATACAATTAAAGCTAGTGACATGCATCTTGTAAAGATAAATTTTCACAACTCAAATTATAACACATGTGTATTGTAAGGTTTAACGAAATGTCAAAATGTTAACTTTGTAAATTGGCAATAACTATGCAACAGTAATTCGAGTAACGATTCTAAATAACTAAATAAGAAAAAGAATTGGGTACCAAAAATAAGGAGGGAATAATTATGAAGAAACAATTTATATCATTACAAAAATTCAAATTAACAACTGGTCAAATCGATCGACGTCAATTTGTCATGTCAGCAGTAGCTGCAGGTGTTGTTTTACCATCTGCACTGACTATGGCAGACAAAGCTATGGCTGCGACCCCTAAAAAGGGCGGCACAATGCGCTATGGTGTAGGACATGGCTCTACAACAGATTCACTAGATTCTGGCACATTTGAAAATTCATTCATGACAAATACTGGTATGACATTTGGCAACCATTTAACTGAAATTGGTAGCGATGGACAGTTGCGCCCTGAATTAGCTGAAAGCTACGAGTCCTCAGACGCAAAAACTTGGGTATTTAATCTCCGTAAAGGTGTTGAATTCCATAACGGCAAAACCTTAACTGCAGAAGATGTTATAGCTACATTTGATTATCACCGAAACGAAGATAGTAAATCGGCTGCAAAAGGTCTTCTTACTGCAGTTACTTCCATTAAAGCTGATGGCCCAAACCGAGTTATAATGGAATTAAATGCACCAAATGCAGGCTTCCCATATATTGTTAGTGATTACCATTTGTTAATCAAACCATCAAAAGATGGCAAAATTGATTCACAATCTGGCATCGGTACTGGCGGATATGTGTTGCAAAATTTTGAACCAGGTGTTCGCGCTACATTTAAACGTAATGCAAACTACTGGAAAGACGGCACAGCGCATTTTGATGAAGTTGAAATGATTTCACTAATTGACACAGCTGCTCGTCAAAACGCTGTAATGAATGGCGATGTTGACGCGATCGACCGTGTTGATCCAAAAACTGTTTCATTGCTAGCACGCGTTCCAACACTGGGAATTTTAGAAATAGCTGGCACACTACATTATACAATGCCGATGCGCGTTACTTCAGAACCATTTGATAATCGTGATCTACGTCTAGCTCTAAAGCATTCTATTAAACGTCAAGAATTAGTTGATAAAATTCTACTTGGACATGGTTCACTAGGGAATGATCATCCAATTTCAACTGCAAATCCATTCCATGCATCTGATATGCCACAACGTGAGTTTGATCCTGAATTAGCTATGAAGCACTATAAAGCTTCTGGTCATAGCGGTACTATCCAGCTGTCAGCGTCTGACGCAGCTTTTGCTGGTGCAGTTGATGCAGCACAATTAGTAGCAGCTTCAGCTAAAGAAGTTGGAATTGATATCGAAGTTGTACGTGAACCATCAGATGGTTACTGGTCCAATGTTTGGAACAAAAAAGGTTGGTGTACATGCTACTGGGGTGGACGTCCAACAGAAGACTGGATGTATTCATCAGCTTATGTGGATGATACAGAATGGAACGATACTGATTGGCGCACAACACCTGATGCTGTTAAATTTAACAACATTGTTAAAGAAGCACGTGCGGAGTTAGACGTTGATAAACGTAGATCAATGTATGCAGAAACACAGCAACTTATCAGTGATGATGGTGGCGCTATTGTACCAATGTTTGCAAACCACATTCATGCAATTGGCAAATCTGTTGCGCATGGTGACAATGTTGCTGGCAACTGGTCATCTGATGGTGGTAAATTTGCGGAACGTTGGTGGAAAGCATAATTACTACTTAAATTATTAAATAAAAAGGCGGCTGTAAAAATAGCCGCCTTTTTTATCTGTGTGTTCGCAATGGTCCATGTTTTTTTGTAATCTTTTTTGCAATTGATTCTCGCCACAACATCAATAATCCACTAAATAGAATTAATGCTATGCCTGTCCATGCTATGCTATCTGGCCACTCATTAAATATGGCAATCCCCCAGAAAACAGCTAAAATAAGAGCTACATATTCAATTGGTGCAATTAAAGCCGCCTCACTTAATCGGTAAGCCTGACTTATTGTATATCCTCCTATAGCGCTCGCGACACCAATACATGCCATTACTATCAAATCAAAATGGTTAGGCCAAACCCATGGTCGCAATAAGAATTCTAATGCAGCACTTTCTTGTATTCCATAACGTCCATCCCCAAAAACCAGTCCCATACAAATAGAAACAACTACAAAAGTAAGCTGTAAATAGAATGACATGGTTGAAGCTTTTTCAATTGTGCCCATTTTGCGTGTTAATATGTGTAAGCTTGCATAACAAAAAGCAGCCCCTATTGGTAACAATCCAGCCAATTGGAAACTATTAGAGGTTGGGCGCAACATTACAATAGCTCCAACTAATCCCATTATAACAGCAAACCATCGCCATGGCCCAACTTTTTCTGAGAGAAATATCACTGAGAAAAGCGTGATTATTAAGGGTGATACGAAAAAAATTGCTGTAGCTTCTGACAGTGGAATTTCCGCAAGACCAAGGAAAAAAAGTATATTTGCAAGAACAACAAATGCTCCTCTTAGTAAGTGCAACTTAAGCTGTTTTGTTCGAAGCAAATGATATCCACCTTCAAATGGAATAATAATGATTAAAGTTATAAACATTGCAACAAAAGCCCTAACAAGAACAATTTGATGTAATGGATAATCTCCACTTAAAAATTTTATGCCAACATCATTCAATGTGAATGCAAAAGATGCCAATAAAGCACATAAAACACCAAGAGTGCTTAAAGGGGACGAAGTAGAATTCATGTTTATTAATTGGCATGAAAGTGGAATTATAACTAGTTTATTTGCGACCAGAAAATAGTTTATTTATACTCGACTTTTTATTGTAAAATATTAGCATGAACAAAAAGGAATGCGCACATGAAATATGTTTCTAAGTTTCCTCATAAAATAATTGAACACGCAGATATGCCAATAATTATGTCAGATGGATGTCGTCTTTCGGCAAGAGTTTGGATGCCTGAAGATGCTGAGCGTAATCAATTTCCTGTGATTCTTGAACATCTACCTTATCGAAAGCGTGATGGAACAATAGTGCGCGATCAATATACACACCCTTGGTTTGCTGGCCATGGATACATTTGCATTCGCACAGACATGCGTGGAAGTGGTGAAAGTGATGGACTTATGACCGACGAATACACAGCTCAAGAACATAAAGATGCTATTGAAGTCATCGAATGGGCTGCAAAACAACCCTGGTGCAATGGAAATGTCGGAATGATGGGTATCTCGTGGGGTGGATTTAATGCACTTCAAGTTGCAGCTTTTGCGCCTAAACCATTAAAAGCAGTAATCTCACTGTGCTCTACAGTTGATCGATATGCAGATGATATTCATTATAAGGGTGGCTGCTTGTTAGGTGAAAATTTTGGATGGTCAACGAATATGCTTTCTTACTCATCACGCCCACCAGATCCTGAGATAGTAGGTCATCGTTGGCGTGATATGTGGATTAACAGATTAGAAAATCTAGAATTAGACCTCTCAAGATGGCTTCGTCACCAACATCGTGACAAGTATTGGAAATATGGGTCTGTCTGTGAAGATTATTCAGCAATAAAAGCTGCAGTTTTATCAATAAGTGGTTGGCATGATGGATATAGAAATACAACGAACCACTTAGTCAAAAATCTTTCCTCGCCTGTCAAAGGTATTGTTGGTCCCTGGATACATAAATATCCACATTATGCAGCTCCATCACCTGCGATTGGTTTTCTGCAAGAAGCAAAACGATGGTGGGATCATTGGTTGAAAGATATTGATACAGGTGTGGACAAAGATCCAGATTATCGCGCGTATTTAATGGATAGTGTTACCCCAAAACGTTGGTTGGATGATCGACCTGGCCGTTGGATTGCAGAGGATGTTTGGCCAAGTGTATCTTTAGAAAAAGAAGTCTTACATCTCTCACAAGGCGCAGCACTTGAACAGACGCCAACTCCATTTAAAGTGTCAGTATCATCTGCACAGGATTGTGGGAGCAAGGCAGGCGAATATTTCCCATTTGCTTTTGGGGATGAGTTGCCAGAAAATCAAAGTCAAGACGATGCACGTTCCGCATGTTTCGACGGGGATGAGCTAAGCGAAGCATTAGATATAGTAGGTAGCCCACACGTAAATTTACGTCTCAGTTGTGATAAAGATCAAGGACAGGTTATTGTACGTCTTTGTGATGTTCGCCCCGATGGAACATCAGCATTAATCACTTATCAATTTTTAAATTTAACTCATAGCAAAAGTCATGAAAATCCAAGTAAAATAATAATAAATCAGATGTTTGATGTTTCTCTTGATCTAGATCAAATTGCATATCGCGTTCCAAAGGGACATCGTTTACGTGTCGCTATTTCTAGTAGTTATTGGCCAACCTTATGGCCATCACCTGAGCGAACAACATTAAATATTGAATTAGGGAATATAGAATTGCCAGTACGCCCATTAGCAGATGGGGCGGAGATATCATTTGAAGAACCAGAATCTGCAGAACCCTGGAGAGTAAAAGAATTACGTCCTTCATCATATTCACGTGACGAAACTATAAACAAGGAAACTGGAACTACATTAACAAAGATTGCTTGTGATTTTGGAGAAAATCAAGATTTAGAACACGGTCTGATCTCAGGTGGATGGATGAAAGAAAATTGGTTAATTCACCCTGATGATCCTAATAGTGCAAAAGTTGATGCTGAGTGGGAAAAAACTGGTGGGCGCATGGGCCAAATGTGGCGCACACATGTAATGGCCACAATGCATTCAGACAAGACACATTTTTTTATTACAGCAAATCTCAAAGCATATGAAAATGACACTTTAATATTTGAAAAAGACTATGGAGACAAAATTACCCGCAAATTAGTTTAATATGGCCACTCTTTCTTTGCGAGTGACACTGCAGCCCTAATAATACTGTTAAAACTTTTTCTTGCACGACCAACTGTTGAACGCGCACGTAAGTATCCGTGAACCAACCCGGGTTCATTAATCCATCTAGCTGCTCCGCCTGCATTTATAATTTTTGCACAATAATTTTCACCATCATCAACTAATGGATCACATGCTGCTGTGAAAACTATAGTAGGAGGTAAGTTTGAAAAGTCATTATCGTTCAGTGGCGCAAAGGTTGGATCATCCTCTGGTACAGTATTTTCACATCTGATCTGTTTATAGTACAACATATCTTTAGTGGACAGCAGAGGTGCATTTGCATGATTTGTAAAGGAACTAGAATCCATATTGGTTCCAAGAGATGGGTATATTAAAACTTGCCCTGATAAATTTATATTTGTTGAACGAATACTATGACAGACACTTGCAGCAAGGTTTCCACCTGCACTATCACCAGCAATAATCAGCGGCTCTGGATAACAACTCGATGCAATTTTTGTTGCATGAAATGCATCATTAAACTGGGCTGGGTGTTTATGTTCAGGCGCAAGACGATATCCAACTGAAACAACACGTAACTGGGATTTATCAGCTAATTCTGCACAAACATCATGGTGACTCTCTAAGTCCCCAACAACAAATCCACCCCCATGATAATATATTAGGGTGCCAATTGAAACTTTAGGTTCATAAATCCGTACGGGAATACTATCCCATTCAAGTGTTTTAATTTTTAATCTGTATTTTTCATTTTCACTGAATGCACGGCACATACGATTATATTCAAAACGTTGCTTTTCTGGCGTGGGAAATAATATTTCGTTATTATAAAAACTCTCTGTCTTCTGAATGAAAGCCCAAGTTTCTTTATCAATTTCAATATCGTATTTCATAAGTTTCCATTACTTATTTCACATTTCCGACAAAGACTGGGCCACGTTCAAAAGATGTAAGAGATCGACAACCGTCATTTGTAATTAGCACATCATCTTCAATACGTACGCCAATGAAATTACTGCGATAAAGCCCAGGCTCTATCGTAATAAGCATTCCAGCTTCTAATATCGTATGATTGTTAATCATCACATTTGGCGCTTCGTGTACATCCAAACCAAGCCCATGGCCTGTTTTGTGCACAATTAGCTCATTAAATCCAGCCTCGCGCAATGTGCTAGATACTTTGAGGTCAACTTCGTGGCAGCTAACTGAAGCTGCTGCCATATGGCGCCCAGCAGTGTTCGCAGCAAGAACAGCTTCGTAAATCTTTGCATTTTCATCGCTAATATACTCGCAAAAAACTGTGCGTGTTATGTCCGCGTTATAGCCTTGAAAAGATGCACCAAAATCAATCAGCAGCGGTGCGCCTGCTAGTAACGGAGCTTCACCTGGTATTCCGTGAGGGCGAGCTGCATTTCCGCCTGTTAAAACAATTGTATCAAAAGCAAATCCGTCTGCGCCATTAGCCAGCATGCGCTGCATCAACATTGCTTTAATAGCAGCTTCACTCATGCCAGTTCTTATATTTTCTAATGTCTCGCCAAGGCTTGTTTCCGAAATTTCAATTGCCTTTTCAATTAATTGAACCTCATCATCAGATTTTAATAAACGTGGTTTGGCAAGTTCAGCTTGCGCATCTCTTATAGCATCAGCTCCAAACACACTATTAAGCGCGTTTGCCTCAAACGCTCGCATGCGCTGACCTTCAATACCAATTGTGATAGACCCCAATTCAACAGCTAAATCTTTAAAAGCTTTATTAAATCCGTCTGAGTCCTGCCAATAAAAAGTCTTAGCGTCATGCATTGACGCTGACCACATCTCCCGTTCCAGCTCTGGCATGATCGCGAAAACATCACCACTGTCTGTAACAAACATCAGTGTTGGACGTTCCATTAGTGAAAACTTTAATCCTGTAAGGTAATAGAAATTTGGTCCAGGTACAAAAGCAGCAGCTTCTAGATGGTTTTCTTTTAATATATCTGCAAGCAAAATTCGACGTTGCTGAAAATTAGTGAACATTAATTACATACCTCCATATAATCCTAATAATACTCATCAGAATTATTCATGAACATCTTGGTATCTGCAAAATTGCAAGTAAAGAACAAAATATTTATTTTATAAGATATTGTTTCAAATATAAAAATCATGCATCACAACACCACCCTTGCATTTTACTAATATAACTGGTCAAATTTATCTATGACCGATAAGAAACCCAATCTTGACTTAGCCTATGCTCTTGAATCAGTGCAAGATAACCGCAACCTTTACGCAGCTTGGGCCAAAGATTATGAGACTGATTTTGCCTCTACAATGGATTACATTCTACCAAATCAAGTCGCAAAAATATTTGTAGAATTGGGTGGCACTGGACCAGTTCTTGACGTTGGAGCTGGCACAGGCTTAGCAGGTCAGGCCCTTTCAAAACTGGGCATAAATCCAATTGATGCGCTAGATTTATCAGGCGCCATGCTGGAAGTTGCTTTGGAGAAAAAGATTTATCGTAACTTTTTTACCTCTGATATTACCCAACCAATAGTGACGAACAACTATTCTTATCAAGGGATTATTTCCTCAGGAACTTTTACACATGGCCATGTTGGACCAAATGCTATTGATAACTTAATAACGGTGGCCGAGGATGGGGCTTTTTTTGCTCTTTCGATCAATAAAAATCATTGGATAGAAAAAGGATTTGCTAAAAAATTTGAATCTCTAAATGGTGTTATTGAGAAGCTTTTGTTACATAATGTTAATATATATGGTGAAAATTCAAAAGGAGAGCACTGTAACGATATTGGAATTGTTGCTACTTTTTGGAAAGCTTGACAAAAACTGAAAATCAATCTTCAAGCACATTAGTAAGTTCAAATTTAGTTACGTCGACTAATCCCAAATCACTAATACGCAATTCAGGTATAACGACAAGAGCGAGCAAGGAATGCTGCATATAAGCGTTATTAAGAGTACAACCACAGGCAACCATAGCCTCTATCATTTTTGAAGCATCTGCCGCGACATCTGCAGCAGGTTGATCAGACATCAGACCAGCAATAGGCAGTTTAACCAAAGCAAGTTCTTGCCCATTCTTGAATACGGTTACTCCACCACCGACCTCACCTAGCCGATTTGACGCTAGCGCCATGTCTGTTTGGGAAGTTCCCACGACAATCATATGATGACTGTCATGTGCAACTGTTGAAGCAATTGCCATATTACCAGTGTAGCCAAAGCCAGAAACAAACCCGTTAGAGACATTTCCCGTGGCGCGGTGGCGTTCTACAAGTGCAATTTGACAAACATCACCAGAAGCTTTCACACGCCCTTCAGTTACAGGTAACTCAAAAGTTAATGCTTTGGTCGGAGCTTGATTTTCGATAACACCGATAACTTTGGCAGTAACAGTATTTGCACCCTTTGGGGCCAAAATATCAAAATCTTTTTTAATCAAAGCCTTTCCTAAATGTACAGTCTGGCGTGCACTTTCAGGCCAATTGTAATGAGGGCAATCAACAATAATTTTACCATCTTTTGCGACAGTCTTACCCCGAGCAATGACGTGTTCAATTGGCAATGTTCTTAAATCAGAGGTAATAATCATATCTGCACGGCGCCCTGGTGCAATACTGCCAAGCTCACGTTCAAGTCCAAAATGTGTGGCTGTATTAATAGTCGCCATTTGCAATGCAATGAGCGGGTCACAACCACATTCGATCGCATGACGAACTACGCGGTTCATGTGCCCATCATTGACAAGGGTCTCTGCCATACAATCATCAGTGCACAAGATAAAATTTCGTGAATCAAGGCCTCGCTCCGTGATTGCCGTAATTTGAGTTTCAACATCGTACCATGCTGATCCCAATCTCATCATCGAGCGCATACCGTTTCGCACGCGCGCAAGCGCATCTTCTTCGGACGTTCCCTCATGATCATCAGCTGCACCACCTGCAACATATGCAGAAAACGCAGAACCTCTATCAGGCGATGCATAGTGCCCACCTACAGTTTTACCCACATTCATAGTTGCTGCCATCTCTGCCAGCATTTGTGCATCTTCATTAATGACACCTGGAAAATTCATCATCTCACCCAGTCCAATAATACCAGGCCATTTCATGGCTTCAGCCACATCTTCAGCACTAATTTCAAACCCTGTAGTTTCCAGTCCAGGAGCTGATGGGGCACAAGAAGGCATCTGGGTGAATATATTCACAGGTTGCATTAAAGCCTCATCATGCATCATCCTTACGCCCTCAAGCCCAAGCACATTGGCAATCTCATGAGGATCAGTGAACATAGAAGTGGTTCCATGAGGGATCACGGCTGCTGCGAATTCTGCTGGCGTCAACATGCCACTCTCAATGTGCATATGTCCGTCACATAAGCCTGGGATCAAATAACGCCCATTTGCATCAAAGATTTCTGTTCCTTCACCTATACAATGTGAGGCATCAGGCCCCACATAAGCGAAACGACCTTCAACAATAGCAACCTGCCAACCATCCAAAACTTCACGTGTTTGAACACTTACAAGCTTACAGTTGCGCAATACTCGATCAGCTGCATCACGTCCCGCGGCAACAGCTATAAGGCGTGGAGCAACATCTGCCCATGATGGAAAAGTTTCGGTCATTATTATTTTTCCCACTTTTTACGATCTAAGGCAAGTTTTAGAAAAACGTTTTCCAAGAATTTTTAACTCTGAGACATAACTGAAGCTTGATTACATACTAAAGCATGATCAATAATCCTCTGACACGCTATTTCAAACAATTTATCTTCAACACTCAGCGCTACTCGCACCCAATCATCAAGTGCCGCTCCAAACGCCGAACCTGGCATTACAGCTACACCAGTTTTTTCTAACAAATCTAGAGCATAAACCTCACCTGTTAAACCAGTGCTTGAGACATCGATTAAAACGAACATACCAGCTTCTGGTTGGCTCACCCTTAGCCCTGCAATTCCATTCAAGCGTGCAAAAATAAGTTGAGCACGACCCTCAAATCTCTGGCGCATATCTGCAGCCACTTTTGATGGCTGCGACACAGCAAAGGCGGTCATATCAGCTATAAATGGTTGATTGCCAAATAGCATGGTTTCCGCCAAGGGCAGAAGACGTTTCGTAAACTCTTTAGAACCAATGGACCAGCCACTGCGAAACCCCGGCGCAGCATGAGACTTAGAAATTGACGACACCACTACAACTCTGTCAGCTCCTTTTGGAAAGCCTAATGGCGAGGTGAACTGAACCCCCTCAAACAACATCTCATCATAAACTTCATCCGATACTATCCAAAGATCATGCTCTTCTGCTAGTTCAACTATCTCTTGCACCTGCTTATTTGAGAGTACAGCTCCAGTAGGATTATGTGGGCTATTTAATAAAATCACACGTGATTGAGGTGTCAGCTTTTTAGCGATATCTTCAGCTGTGATCTGAAAGCTATTTTCAGGACGTAATGGCACTGGTATCATGCTAGCTCCACTGGCCGCTATTAAACCAGCATATGTGGCATACATTGGATCCCCTACCAGCACTTCATCACCAGTTTCAGTCAATGCCATCAATGCAGCATAAAGAGCAGTCTGTGTTCCCGGAAAAGAAAGTATCTGATCAACAGAAACCAGTCGCCCTGCACTTTTAGTGTATCGCTTTGACAGCGCAAGCAGCGCCTCAGGCTCGCCGTTACCATTTGAATACCTTGTTCTCCCTTTCACCATTGCCTCACTGGCCACTGCAACCAATTCAGCTGGTGTGGGTACATCTGGCTCACCAATTGTCATTTCGATGATGTCATATCCATCCTCTGCCATTTGTCGCGCCCGAGAATAGAGCAGCCATTTTTCGCCCCCAAGTCCATCCAAACGTTCTGTGATAGATGCATATCGCATGCTATGTTACTTTTTTGTGTATATTAATGGCATTAGTCACCCAGTATGAACGCAGCCCAAAACTTAAAAAAATCATTTATTTCATACTCCTGATTAAATTTCTACCAAGCACCGATCATAACTGTTTCATATACATTTAACTCATGTCAATAAATGTTCTGAAAATTTAAAAATCAGCTATAGCGCAAACCGCTGATTCAAAAAATAATTAGGAACTGCTCATAATTACAAGATACAGCTTCGCGTCAGCTTCTAGGTAAGATCAAATGCGACGTGTACTTAGTCGTATTTGCATTTGACACATACCACAACATTAGCCTCATATAATAATAACTTGAATAACGGAGTGTCATTGATGAAAGACTGTTTAACTCTAGCAAACGGCCGCTTAAGCGAAAAACAAAAAAATACGTATTGGAATGATGGCTATCTTTTCCCAATCGATGCAGCTAATGAAACTCAAACAAAGAATTGGCGTAATTCCCTAGAAAAGATTGAACACGATTGGCTCGATAATGGTCTAACTTTACCACTCAACACCTATAAAAGAGTAAATGCGCAGGTGGTTATGCCCTTAGCTTGTGAAATTGGTCTACATGGACAAATTTTAGACGCAGTGGAGGGAATACTTGGCCCTGATATAATGTTATATTCAGTTGAGTTTTTAACCAAAGAGCCACATACAAAACATATAGTAACAATGCACCAAGATCTTGCATATTGGGGCATGGGAGACATGGATAATATTCTTACAGCGTGGCTTGCACTCTCTCCGGCAACAAGTGTCTCAGGGTGCATGGATTTTGTACGTGGAAGTCATAAGAATGAAATTTTATCTCATGAAGACAGTTTTGACGAACATAACCTTCTTTCACGTGGGCAGGAAATAAAAGTCGATGTTAATAATTCAGACAAAGTCGCAGTAGAACTTCGACCTGGTACTATGAGCTTACATCATGGCCTTACTATCCATGGCTCTGGCCCAAATCAATCCAATGATCGTCGGATCGGAGTTGCGATCCGATATGTTTCTGCCAAAATGCGCAAAGCTGGCGGTTACAAAGATTATGCCATTTCTGCTCGCGGCTCATTTAATGATAACAGTTTTACCACTTATGAACCGCCTTCAACACTGTTTAACGCAAAAAGTATGGTTAAATATGAAGAAATACGTGCAGAACAGGCTAAAGTTATGATGGCAGGTGCAAAAAAAGGTAGTAAAATTTACTAACTAACTTTTCTTAAATTAAATTTAAATTTGCCAAGATGCTTAATTAATGAGTGAAAAATTGTGGCCTGGAGCGAAGTAACCTTATCCTATTACGAAGCATTTTTTTCGCGTTGTTTGCGCACGAAAATAAATGATTTTACACATACCAATATATAAAGGGCACCAGTAACACTCATAAATAACCTTGAAAAATCAGCCCAGAAATTTACTGTGAAGAGAGTTCCAGAAAATAAGCTTCCCAAAACACTTAATCCACCCAAAAAGACAAATAAGCCGATCAAAACATTTAAATGCATAAATAGTTTTTGTCTGGCTGGCATCAAGAGAGACAGCAAGCCAAATATGAAAATTGGCGCTCCCAACATAGCCGGTATATATGATGTAAGCGATTTACTTTCGCTTGAAGATGAGACCAAAACTGCAAAAACAATCAAGACTGCACCATATAGAACAGAAATCTTGTCCGCATTTAGTCCAAAGACTTGATATTCTTTTTTTGACATTTTCTATTTTCCTTTAATCTCGGGTTAGAAGAACTATTTATTAACATAAGCCTGCTTAGGGATTTTGCATGATTATGTCTATGTATTTGTTGGGTATAAATAATCTAGGTACAAACCAAGAATATATATTTACCTTATAGAAATAGAGACGTCGCTATCCGTTGCAATTGACTATATTTAATAAGCTTTAGATTTAAAGCCTCATGCAATGTTGTTAACTGCAACTTTTATGGGTTTATGTTGATATATAATTAAGGCCTAAATAAATATTTACTTTACTCTTTTTTGATTTTTTTTAGTTTAATTGCCAATAATAATAATTCAACACACTCGCGAATGAAACCCAAGCCAAGTAAGGCACCATAATAAGACTTGCCCATCTATCAATTTGCCAACTTATAAAAATGTAAGCAATAATAACTGCCCACAATGCAATTATATAGTAGAATGCTATCTCTAAATTTTGCGCACCACTAAAGATTGGTGTCCAAATAACATTAAGAGCAAGTTGCAAACTCCATAATGCTATAGCTAAAGGTACTAAGCTATTAATTTTGTGGGTTGATTTCGTCGTGATGCGATATGCACTTGTTGCAATGAGTAGATAAAGCGTAGTCCAAACAGGAGCAAATAGCCAACTAGGTGGAGTAAAACTTGGCTCTATTAAGGAAGTGTACCAAGGGTTCTCGTCCCCTAATGGAAATACAAAACCTGCACTGCTTGCTACTGTAACACACAGATAAAAAACAACCCAAGTTATAATTTTAATTTGCTTACTCACATTAAACTCCACAGGAAAATTAATTTTATTAAATCATTATGAAAACTAATCTTTAGAACAAATAAAAGCTATCTCTTAAATTATCAAAGTATAAAAATGTCACGTGTAGGAGGTTTATCAAAAGCCATAGAAATACGTGATTTTTTTGTCAGTAAAGGGATAAAAGTGGTTACCGAATGTATGATGGGCGGTGAAATCGTATCAGTTACTGTATCACACTTTTCAGCATCTACACCGCCAGAACTTTTATTTAACACTGGTGATTTACATGCATATGTTACTGCTTCTACAGGCACTATTAACCCACCAAAGTCAGAAGCCTTACCCTTTGACTAGATTTGATTCCAATACCTGATGTAGGTTGGGAGCTTTGAAGATAAACAAAGCTCCCAAATAATTCAGCCGAACATATCTGCAGTTATACCTGCATACCAACCTTCAGATTCTTCATAGGTAGCTTTTCGCAATTCAGCACTTTCATTAGTTGATGAAATAAATCCATCGACCTTTGCAATCTTCGCATCAGTTGCTTTGTATGTTGCCCCAACTTTTATACCATCATTTTTATGCACCAAGGACCAACATGTATTTGAGAATTTTGCAGGGAACACTTTAGAACCCGTCAACGAACCCCGGACTGCATTTGCGCAAACCTTTGCCTGACTGTTAGCGGAGAAACCAGATTTAGGCATGTCACCCTGATGTGACGCATCTCCTAATACATAGATATCAGCATTTGCTTTGGTAGACATATCCGATGCATTTACTGGTGCAAAATTTCCCTCAGTAACGCCAGCTAATTCTGCAATACGACCAGCTTTCATAGCTGGGATAACATTACATACATCAACTTTAGTTTTTTCACCGTCAATGGTAACTGTCATTGCGTCGGGATCAACAGATACGTTTCCACCACCAAAATCACTACTAATCCATTCAATCATACCATCATAATGTTTTGCCCATCCTTCTTGAAATAAACCCTGTTTGGAAAATTTTGGCTTGGGGTCCGCAACAATAATCTTAGCTGTAGGATTATTGTATTTTAAATAGTGCGCAACCATTGAAACCCGCTCATAAGGCCCTGGTGGGCAACGGTAAGGGTTTGGTGGTGCAACCATTGCATAGGTTCCACCCTGTGGCATTGATGATAGTTGTGCTTTGAGTAATTCAGTCTGAGAACCACCTTTATAGGCATGAGGCATCGCGTTTTGAGATGATAAATTCCATCCCTCAACGGCTCCATCAATAAAATCAATTCCTGGTGATAAAATTAGTTTATCATATGGCACTGAATCACCACTGGCTAGCGCAACTGTTTTGGTATCATCGTCCACTCCAACTGCCCAATCATGAACAACATTTACCCCCCCAGCAGCAATTTTACCGTAAGAATGGCCAAGATCGTCAATGTTTTTGACGCCACCCAAATATAAATTAGAGAAAAAGCATGTATAATACATGCGAGATGGCTCTACTAAGGTAACATCAATTTCACCTTTACTGTCCTTAGCTATGTAGCGAGCAGCCGTGGCACCGCCAGCACCACCACCGACAACTACTACTCTAGGCTTAGCATGACCATCCGCAAATACAGTTGGTGCAGCCAAAGTGGATGCAGCTATGACGCTATTACCCATAAAAATTCGTCTATTTATTTTCATATTTCCTTCTCCCTAAGTTTGGCCTCTTAATTGAGGTCTTTAAAATATGCAGCAAGTGCTGCGATTTCTTCATTATTTAATCGTCCTGCCATCATTTGCATGACAGGATGTGGCCTTTGCTTTTTCTTGTAAGCATGCATAGCAATGACAAAATCTTCTGTTGGCCATGCATTAATTCCAGGAATTCCATTGTCCTCACCACTACTTTGGTGGCAAGTCATGCATTCACTAGCTAGATATTCACCATATTCTGGGTCACCTACAATTGATAAGATTGATGGATCGAGATTATGATTTTTATCCTTTGTAAACTTTTCAAACTCTTTAATTTTCGTTCCATCTTTAGAAAATTCAGATAAATACAATAATAGATTTTTTCTATCATCTTCTTTTTTCAGTCCACGGAAACTCATTCGAGTTTTTGCAATTAATCCTTTTGGATTTTCAATAAATAAATTTAAAGTTTCAATATTCCAAACCAAACCCTCTTCACCAGCCTGGATCATATTTTTAGAGTATTTCACTCCAGGCAATACACCTGCAGATCGCCCAAAAATATTATTTAATTGAGGGCCAACACGGTTTTTCGCATCCTCACCAATTTGATGGCAATTTTGACACTTTTTAAATATTTTTGCACCGCTAGAAATGGAGCTAATATTTTCAGCAAAAACGCTCCCATGAAAGAGTGTAACCGCTAATAACAAGGCCAATTTGTAGTACAAATATATTCCTTTTTATGATGATTCGTTAATTATGGTATCACGAAAAGTATAAAACGGAATAATGAATTCAAACATATGAATTTATAAGAGCTAACTCTAGTCATTCACAGCATAAGATTTAAACTACACCAAAATGCAGAATTTAATACATGACATGCTTTTCCAACCCTTAAGATTTTGAATATAATTTTGGTATAGTTTTCACTATTAAGATTATATCTTGGAGACTGTAAGCCAATTGAAATTAATTAATTAGGATAACTAGATTATATCAATTTGATTTATATCCACCATTAATCCAAGACTGGAGAAGTTTTGTAAAATCAGAACATTTGTCCTGATAAAAAAAGTGTCCGCAATCTTTAAATATAGTCAAACTGCTATTGGGCAATCGCGCATGCAACCGCTCTGCGTTATCTGCTTTCAGAAACGCATCTTGGTCACCCCACAAAATATGAACAGGAATGTCTATATTATTTAAATGCGGATCTATGTCCTTACAGCCATTCGGGTATCCTTTAAACCATTTCGTGACCTGCCCAATTCTGCCAGAGTAAGAAGCTGCGTAATCGTTTACTTCTTCTGCAGAAGGAGCATAATTCAAGTATCCTAACTGGTTGGCGCCGGCAATAAATGCTGGTGCGCCAGTCATTGTGAATACAAATCGCCAAAATCGTGAATAAATCAACTTCCTGACTAAGCTTCCATCAGCAGATGGGCGAACACTTGGACCAGCCCCTATTAAAATACTCTTGGCTTTATGATCTCGATGCAAAACATAATGCAGTGCTACGGGCATCCCAACATCTGGCGCTACAATATGGACATCAGATATCTCAAGCTTGTTAATGAATTTTTGCAAAAAAGCACTCTGTGCTGTGAATGTCATATAGCTCATACCACCTTCACTTTTACCAAAGCCAGGCAAATCCAATGCAACCATATTGGCATTGGCAGAGAGTTCTGACCAAGTCTTGTCATAACAAAGAATACTCTGAGGCAGAGGACTAAGAAACAAAACTGTAGGTCCATCTGCGTTGCCAGCAGTCGCATATCGGATTTTCAAACCATCTAGGCTCATATACTTAGGTTTCATTGTTAAATTTGCGGAAGCATGATTGACCTTGCCCGCGCCTTTTGAACGTTTTGACCAAAGTTTATAAAACTCGGGTGTAATCATCATTAAGCTGGCCGCATTCAAACGACCGAGCAGGCCTATAGGATCTTTTTGCATAGCTCTTCTTTCTGGGCTGGTATCTACTTTGATTTTTTCGTAACTTAAGGTACGTAAGTATGATGTCAAGAATAAATACCTATAGGTACGAAAATGAGCCATAACCAAATGCCACTTCGTGGGCGCCCAAAAAAACTTGATCGTAATATAATACTACAATCTGCTTTGATGGAATATTGGTCAAAGGGACCATCAAATGTTTCAATCAATGATATCTGCAAGTTAACTGGAGCATCGAAGCCTGGAGTATACCGGGAATTCAGAAGCGACGACGGGTTGAAAAAAAGCGTTTTAAAAGCTTATGAAACACTCGCAGTTCGACCACTGATAGATATTCTTCATTTAGATCAACCTGTTTCAAAAACTATTGAGGCCGTTATCGGATTCATCACGCAAGATCGCAGATCTATCAACATTCCAAATGGTTGTTTGTTAGTCATGATGACCACACAATCTGACCAATTAGGCAAAACTACTCTTGAAGAACTTAACAGAATTAGGGCAGATCTCTTCACCGCATATTTTGAATGGGTAGAACGTGCCAAGTTAGAGGGTAGGTTTTCAGACATTGAAACAGATGTAGCAGCGCTCTTCCTCGAAAACCAACATATCGGCGCAATGCGTATGCAAAAAGAAGGCATTTCAAATGAAACTATTGCAAATGTACTAAGCTTTGCTTTTAAAATGGCATTCTTCAAAAAACCTGAGCCACCTTTTAATTAAAATACTTACAAAAAAACCCTTTCAAAAGCCCAATAAATTCCCACAATTGCTATGGCCAAAGAGCACGGAAAAACTATAAATTTTCTATATTGAGTAAAGCGTCCAAATGGCAGTGCTAAAAGCATAAATGCAGCCGCAATTACAGCCAACTGGCCAAACTCTACTCCAATGTTAAAAGCAACTAATGATAAGATAAATTGCCCCTGAGCAAGTCCAAGATCTCCCAAAACTGATGCAAACCCCAATCCATGTAACAGTCCAAATCCAAAGACTACTAAAATACGCCACCACCCAAGCTTTGGGCGTAAAATATTTTCTATTGCTACATAAGCAATCGAAATAGCAATAAGCGCCTCAACAAGCCACATCTGCGAAGCAGGAATAGTAATAAAATTTAGTGTGGATAGGCCCAATGTTACAGTATGAGCTAAAGTAAATGTAGTGATTTGTGATAGTAATGGGCGCCAAGCTAAAGAAAATAAAAATAGCCCAAATACAAATAGAATGTGATCTAACCCTTTGGGAATAATATGTTTAATTCCCTCCACCATAAATCTCCAGAAAACCTGAGCTTTGGTTTCATCAACAAATCCAACCCTAGGAATAGGAGCGCTCAGCTCTCCACCATTAAGGAATGCTGCATAAGCATTATCACCAGTACCATGGCGCACAACCAAGCCACCATTTCGAGCAACCCAACCAAATGCAACTGGATCATCATTCATTGGCAAGTCTACTAGAATTGTTAACTTCGTATCACGCGGTAGATCCAAGTTTGATTCAGGAATAACTTCAATGTTATTTAATTTAAAAGACCCCCCACCTTCGATTAACAAACCTTGTGCAAGCGAAGGCCACTCTTTACTTACCAAATTTTCTAATTCTGTATCTGTTAGACTACGCAATTGATCATAAATAATTGCCTCAGGAGCATCATCAGTGTTTATAACTTCAGTTAAATCGATGCCAGCAAGTAATGTTTCAACTGTTAGGAGCAGCTCAATTTTAACTTTTGTCTTTGTCATAGTCACATCTGCAATTGCTGGCCGCAATTCATGAGCGTGAACGCCTGTGAGTGCTAAAAGACTCACAACAAGACTTGACATCAGTGCCAAACGCCACATCATCTTAGAAAAAGGTTTAGTCATGTCCCAACGATCCCTGATACTTATTTTGAGTCTAATATTTGCTAACCCAGTTTATGCCCATGAATTTTGGATTTCACCAGTAAAATACGAAATAGGTATTGATGAGCCCATTGAAGCTCACAATCGTGTAGGCCAAAATTTTATTGGTGGGAGTTATTCCTTTTTGGAAAGAGACGCTAACCGACATGAGGTCATGCAGGCAGGCAAAAAAACCAAAATTACCGCACGCAATGGTGATCGGCCTGCATTCCAACTTGAGGGTTTGCCCAATGGCTTGGCAATATTAGTGCATGAAACCACTAATAGTACTTTAACCTACAGAGATTTTGAAAAGTTCAAAGGCTTTGTAAAACACAAAGCCTTTGAAGGACTTCCTCAAGCCCATATTTCACGTGGCTTACCAAAGACTGATTTTGTTGAAAGCTATAGCCGCTTTGCAAAATCACTTATCGCAATAGGAGATGGTGAAGGCAAAGATGTTTCGGTTGGACATAGAATTGAAATAATTGCCCTAACCAATCCTTACACAGATGACGTTAGCAATGGAATGCATGTGCAAGTCTTAATGGCGGGGCAGCCACGCGCAGATGTACAAGTGGAACTTTTTGAGCGACCATTTAATTCAGATGGCGAAGCTCAAATCAGTTTACATACAACAGATATCAATGGCATCGCTATATTTCCAGTTACAGCAGGACATGAATATATGGTAGATAACGTCGCTTTAATTCCAATTGAGCCTCAAGTTGAAGGTGATCCTGTTTGGCAAAGTATATGGGCGAATTTAACATTTTATATCCCAATTAAATAGATATTTTAAATATATTCGATTTTTTCAAAGCTCTTAAAATTGTTTTCTCAGCAAGCATGGTAGCATTAAAAAATTGGCTGATTTGACATATTACATATTTATTATACGTTATATATTATGACAAATCGAAATCATTCATTAATCAAGCAAGTGATCTATGTGTCTACCCCAGTTGGCTTCAATGATAAAATTCTAGACAGTATTCTTCTACAGTCTCAAGTTAACAATAAAAAAAATGAGATCACTGGTGCTTTAATTTGTAGATCAGACCTATACTTGCAGTACTTAGAGGGTCCAGCACACAAAATTGATTTTATTTATTCAAAAATAAAACTCGATAATCGACATACTGACGTAATACTTTTAGAAGATGGCAGATCAAAGCGGCGATTATTTTCAAATTGGGCAATGAGGGATGATCCAGTTAAAGACTGGATGTGGACACAGGAAGAAGTGGCTGATGGCGCTATAAAACAGTTATCAGAGGGTGATGCGATGAAGATTTTTGTGCGACATTCCAAAGAAGTAGATCAGTTTTTATCATAATGCTATTATTACCAAACTAATTATAGCCTTTAGGATTATTTAAGTTTTACTTAATAATTTATATGCACCTATTAGCGGATTTAAAAGAATAAGAGAGATGACTAAGGAAAAACCACGCACCACAGATCTCGTTTCCCAATATATGATACTAACAAAAGAGATCATGCCACATCTTGCACAAACGTCACATAGGCACTGGCCAGTGCGTAATGATCACTGCTTTCAACGCATTGTTCTTGACGCTGTTTGCGGTGGTGTCTGGTACGATCACCTGCTTCGACCCGCATATAAAAACCTGACCCATGATCTAGCTGCAAATGCGGTCAACTTATGTAATGATATAATTTCAGGTGACACTGATTTAGTAGATTTAAACACGCAATCACTGAAATGGCGCGGCAAGTGCTAGCCTTAAAAAAACAAGAATATCAGTTATTTAACCAAAGCAGATGATTTAAGGCGAATGCTAGAAATATTTAAAAGGGTTTTGTGATCTCACTCATGAAAATTAAGAGCAGATTACATCACCGTCAAGTTTGTCTAAGAATATCGTAGCGTGGGTCAAACTCTATCACTTCACAGTTTTTAGGTTTAATTCCGGTCATCGCACGAATGAAGTTGCCATGAGAGACAATTGCCGTGGAATGGATAGCTTCACGCTTGAGAAAGTTGGCGAACTTGTTCGCCCTTTCCAGCAAAATCTCTTCAGGTTCAACTGAAATTCCACGGTGATCTTTTTCTCCTTCGTGCCACCAGCAATCATCTAGATGATCAAAGTCAAGATGGGGGTAATCTCTAGCAAGTTCGTGAGGCGGACTTCCTACATCACAGCTATTGCAAAGCTGCTCTCGCACTTCAGAATTAACCTGAAAGGGTAACCTGTTTCCAAAAATCAATTGGGCCGTTTGCAATGTCCTAGTGAACGGCGAAACAATGACGTTTGTAAGATCAAGTTGTTTGACTTCGCTACGAGCTTGCTGAGCCTGAGTTTCTCCTAGAGCAGTGATAGGTGCATCAAATATCATGGGATCCGGCTTGTTAGGATCATAAACCGCATTGAAGGCTGATTGAGCGTGTCGAATAAGATAAATAGTCACTTTGGATATTTCCGAATGCTGATAAAAGTTAAGTTGACCTTCAAGTATCTGGCAAATCTTTACCATTCACAGAAGAGATCTTTATTATGAACTATTCGGCAGGACAATCAATAGTGCAACTGATGGTGCTCTTCGATCTTCGAGAGTGCATATCAGAATATTAGGGCAATATACATAAGTTCTGAATGTAAACGATGAAGTGACAAAAACGATGTAGATATTTGTCAAAATAAAATTGTGCACTATGTCTAGTGTATAAACAATCTGGAAATTTAGC
>OJBN01000046.1_pt1 | contig 26427 bp, 19 predicted proteins | sample 1590441 | NCBI WGS metagenome assembly OJBN01 (sample SAMN05416760, study PRJEB24817) | seawater metagenome | isolation source: Sea water | place: Canada:Atlantic | collected 2013-07 | reverse complement strand
TCTACACTAGATCGCTCGTCGGCAGCGTCAGATGTGTATAAGAGACAGTTACAACATTAGCAAACTTCTCAATCTTCTCTGAACGGTCATTACAAGTCTCATCCGCAAGCACGTAACGAGTTATACCCCATTTATCATAGTTTTCTCGTAACTCTTCTTCAAAATTTATTGCATCTCTAGTATGGTCTCCCTTGACACCCAGTGGTGCATAGTCACAGAATGTACACTTGAACATACATCCTCGTGATAACTCTATAGTTAACACTTCATTCTTTTGTATGAAGTCTCTTTCCTCGTATGATGTTCTTGGGTTCTTGTGTGGAAATGCAGGATAGTCTTTGAAACAATCAATGATTTTAAATTTCTTATTGGTCATATCAATAAGATTAAATGGGTTGGTCATCTCTTTGACGTTTGGTTCAGATGCATTACCAACAAAGTAATCACACAAAGCAACGATTGCGTGTTCTCCATTACCTACGGAAAAGTAATCTACATTCTCGTGACGTATAACATTTACAAGTTTATTTGCACCTACGACAATTTTAATCCAAGGGTATTTCTTTTTAATGTATCTTATAAGTCTGTTGTGTTTTACTACTAATGGTGGTGCATAGTAAATAGCATATGTAAAAAATACACTGAACCCTATCCATTTTGTATTACGAGTAACCCGACTATCAACAAAATCTCTTAACTCTTCGTCTGACCATGCATCAATAAAATCTAAAACCTCAACGTCCCAATCTCTTGTTTCTCTTAAATGTGAGGCAATCCTGTGTGCTCCTGTTCCACGAACAGGTATATCACGACCACTGTATCCGACTGGATACGTTATATTAGCTCCAGTGATAATTAGTGCATGATTCATTTTTTTCTTCGAGTATACGGTGCTAACTTCTTGAGTGGTTTTGTTGATTTAGGAATAAGACTTTTCAAGGGTTCATTCTTTTCTGTCCATATGACAAATCTCCAACCTCGGTCTTTTGCATATGCGTTTGCTGCTTCCCACTTATTTATGTTCTTTACATAAGTAAAACTTTCGTTGAGATATCGTTTTGTCTTCTTACTACCTGTAGGTATTCGAGTCTCTTTATCTGGTTTAATTTCAACCAACCAAGTCTTACCATCTTCCATGACCATTTTTAAGTCCATAAAATATCTATGATAACGCTTGTCAACTTCATATAGATATGGTATAATGACTTCTTCAGAAGACCATTTTATTACTTTTGGGTTATCATCGCACCATTTGAAGGCATGTTTCTCCCACAAAGAACGATATACCACACCAGTATGGTCGCCTTCGTATTTCTTTGTATTTTTTACTCTGTATCTTCCCGAATATGCCATAAAAACCTTATAAATAAAGATAATGATTTACAACCTATTTATAGAGAAATTAAAATGGCAACAGTCACAAACATAAATGACGTACAGGTTGGAGACACTTTAACGTCTGCACAAATTTACGAAGCAGCAAGTGGTTCAAAGCCTGGCATTCAAGAAAACAAGTCCAGAAAAGACCTTGAGTATCCACTTAACAATCCTGATGAATACAAGGGTAGGTTAGTCTTCAACGTAATGAAAGAACCTGAAACTGACCTTGGTAATATTAGTGAAGCTGCGACATCATTTGCGAAGTCTATCGGTGACGGTTTAAAGAACGCACTTCAAACTGAAAACCCTGAAGAAGTTGCAAAGGCAGTCAAATCTCACAAAGGTGAAGTTAACGTTCCTATTATTAAACAAAGACCATTAATAAAACTTGATAGACAAGTATCTTTGTATCTACCTGTTGGTCTACAGTACCGTGATAACGTTGCATATGAGAATATGGACTTGGGTGGTATGGGTGGTGCTGCGGAAAGAGGACTACAATCTGGTTCTGGTGCTATTAAGAGTTTGATTGAAGGTGGAATGAAGACTTTGAGTGCGGGTCTTGGTGGTGCGGCAAACAAAGAAGTCGCAAAACTGGGTGTTGTTAAACTTGCGTCTAATTTACCCGATGAAGTAGCGGGTGCATTTAAATCAGCAGCGGGTGTAACAACCAATCCAAACACTCGTGTGTTATTCAAACAAGTTAATCTTCGTGAGTTTGCATTTGCATTTAAGTTTATTGCAACTTCAGCAAAGGAAGCGGAAGAAGTAAAAGAGATTATCAAATTATTCAGAACAGAACTATATCCAGAAAATATTAATCTAGAAGTAGGTGGAAGTCAAATCTCTATTGGATATAAGTTCCCTAACAAATTCCAAATTGATGTGGAGTATGATGGGGACGAAATTGCAACAAGAATCAAACCATGTTTTCTTAGAGATGTGAATGTAACATATAACAACACATCAATGACTATGCACTCCGATGGTAACTTCCAAGAAATAGAAATGTCATTATCATTCCAAGAAACAAGAACACTCAACAGAAAAGATGTAGAGGAAGGATACTAATGACAACAAAATACTTTAAAAACTTTAACATCGTTGGATATAATTTTGGTAGCGAAACTAGTAAAGTTCTCTTTGATGATATAACTCAATACGTTGATATTATCGATGGACTAAAAGATAACGTCTCTTTCTACGAACAGTTTACTATTATAGCGGGTGATAGACCCGACACTCTCTCATATAGATTGTATGGAACTACCGATTACTATTGGACATTCTTTCTTATGAATGACCACTTACGTGAATCTGGATGGCCAATACCTACATATGACTTGTTGGAAACTGCAAAAACAAAGTATCCATATAGAATTATAACAACAAATTCAGATATATCAACATCATTTCCAGTTGGTCAGATTATAACTGGAGTAAATAGTGGTACACAGGGCAGGATTATTAAACGTAATCTTGATATGGGACAACTAGTAGTTGATACTTCGGTTACTGCGGGAGAGTACTTTGGACTGTACCCTAATCTTGTAAACTTTAGTCCTACAGAGAACATTCAATACATCGCAGAAGACGGTGCATTTTATAATGTTACTCTTGTAAAAGAATCAGAACAATATAATGCAGTCCATCATTATGAGGATGCGGACGGTGTGTGGCAAGACCTCACATTGTTTGACTTTGCAAATCCAAGTTCACAGTACACTGCTATAACACATAGAGATAGACTTGAGAAAAGAAACGATGTCCTCAAAGAAATAAACGTTTTAAAACCAGACGTAATCGATAAAGTCGTTGGTGAATTTAATAATTTTCATAAAAAGGTAGGTTAATGTCTACGTCACAACAGTTCAAAATAACTGAGGCATCAATCTCGGCAGACCGTTTTGGTGGATTTGGTTCAAATTCATTTGATGTAAGAACATCTGTTGCAGAATTGAACGTGTTTGAAAGTTTAGACAAACCTTATCTGACGGGAACTGTTGTTATTCTTGATGATAAAGCACTGTTTGATGCTATAAATTTTCAAGGGACAGAACGATTTCGTGTAAAACTTGCATCTGCGGATAACTCTTTAAATACCGTATTCGAACGTACCTTTATGATGACTGGAATCGAACGTTCAATCAAATCAAATGATAACGGAAAATCTAGTATGTATGTTATTACATTACTAGACGAACATGCTTATCTGAGTAGTTTAAAACGAATCAGTAGGTCTTTCAATGGACGTATCGATAAGATTATAATTAAACTCCTTGCAACTCAAATGAATATGGATGTAGATATCTCATACTTGTTTAAAGGTGACGGTAAAGAATCCGCACCAATTCAGACAAATATAAAAGGTATCATTCCCAATCTAAGTCCTATTGCAGCAATCAAGTGGTTGGTGTCAAGAGCGACCACCGTGACAGGGTCTCCATTCTTTGCGTATGCATCTATGCACGATAACAATCTTCGTCTAGGTAATCTGGACTGCATGTTATCACAAAAAGCGTTTAATTCAAAATTACCGTATACGTACAATCCCGCAAACGTATCTAACGCAGACACTCAAACAGAAGTAGAAAAAACGTTTACTATTAAAGCATTAAAAACATCTAAGATGGCAAACACCTTAAAACTCATTCAAGAAGGTGCAGTAACAAGTGGCATGTGTAATACCAATCTTAACACAGGACAGATATTTAATCAACACTTCTCAGTCAGAGATACTTTAGATAAACTATCGGGACATGGTATCATTGGCGAGAATCAAAATGTATTTGATACAGAATTTTTGATGAATGAGAATCCAGTCGATACATTCAACGCACAAAACATTCATACGGTAACTTCGAGTGGAACATATGGTAGATACAAAAGTTATCATGACGAATTTGATGCAACCAAGTTTAAAAAGAAACTAGAAAGTAAAGCATTGACCAATCACCTATATAAGAACATGATGAATGTTGTTGTAGAGGGTGCAGGATTTATTGTTTCGAAAGCAAGTGTTGGGGACATAGTAAACCTGAAGATTGTAAACGACAATACAGAACAAGATAAAAATGCGAGTGAAGAAGACTTAATTGATAAAGCTAAGTCTGGTGATTGCATTATCTATGATACTAGACATACCTTCTCTGGAACTCAACACACAGTATCCATAAACGTATGTAAACTAGAGAGACTTTCACAATGAAACCTATTCTTTCAGAATATTATGGTGATAATACACGATGGTTCATTGCAACTGTTGTTGACGCATCACCCCCATACGGTTTTGAAGGACGTGTAAAGATTCGTGTTCATGGATTACATACATCATCCACTGTAGCAATTCCTCAACATGATTTACCATGGGCACAATGTCTTGTACCAACCACAGAAGGTGGAATCTCTGGTATTGGTAGAATGCCACAGATTCAACCTAACGCACTAGTCTTCGGTATGTTTATGGACGGAATGAACTCTCAAACACCTATTGTAATGGGTAGTCTACCGCACATTGAATTACCTACTAGGATACAACTAGGTCAAGATGGTGAGGATATCGGAGAAGATAACAAACCAGAAAATCTATGGCAAAGCGTTGTTGCTGCGGTCAAACCGAAAGATGTTGATATACAAAATGATAATTCTGGTAATATTAATAATCTGGTAAGATTATCACGAGAGAAGACTGCGGTTAAGTTCTTTCTAAATCTAGGTTATACCGTCAAACAATCTATAGGTTTGGTTTCGTCACTCGGTCAAGCGTCTGGTATGCGAACTGGGGTAAATGTACAGTCATCTGGACTTGCAAGATTCTCTCGTTTAAGGTATAATGACTTACAGAACTTTTCTAATGAGTTCAATCAGTTTCTGGTTCAACTTGCCTTTATTGCATATGAGTTGAACGGAACACAAACTAACGCAAACATAAAACTATTACAATCAGATAAATTTGATGGTGAAGATGGTGTGTGTAGTATAGTGTGTAAGTATTATCTCAAAGATAGTAGTCTTGCGAATCAATCGCAACTTGCAGCACGAAGAATGAACGATAGGATAGGATAATGGCACTAAGTAAAGAAGCACTGAATAGTTCGATAAATTCAGAAATCAATAAACAGACTAGTGCAAACGCAAAGTATGTTAATAGTGCTACAAGTGCAGTCGATGATACCTTTGCAAAAACTACCAGTAAGATTGGTAGTGTTGACGGAGAAGTCTTGGGTGGGGTTAAGTCTTTGGGTGCATCTGCTCTTGACGGAAACGAAGTATTAAAAGATGGTATAGGAAAACTTACTGATAAGATTCCTAGTTTAGAAGGTGCTGCAACTGCACAAGCATCCATACCAAACCTTTTAGGTTTATCAGAAGCAGACCCAACTGCATCTGCAATGGAAGTTGTCGGTGGGGGTTCACCCAAAGATATTCAATCTGGTGTAGATAAGGTAACAACTATCTCTGGTGAGGCAATGACAGATATATCTACGTTCACTGCCACTATCGCATCCTCAGATGAATTAACAAGTATCTCTGCCGCACTTCCTGATTTAAAGATTCCAAGTCTTGATGCCGTTGTGGGTGAGATTACCCCTGTCGCATCTCTCAGTAGTCTTGGAGATACTGTAAAAGATAACGTATCAGACGCAACTGGTGTTGGTGGTCTATCTGCGACACTTACAGATGCAAAGAATCAATTAAGTACTATAGGTAGTGTTGGTGATTTAGTTACTAGTGGGTTAAGTGATATCACATCTGCCACCACTGAATTCTTATCAGATGCAACTGACTTTGCAACTAACTTTACCGAAACAATAGACAAGGGTTTGGGTGGAGTCTTACAGAATCTTGCGGAAGGACTTACGGGTAATGCATCTTCATTCCTCGCTAACCTCGTGCCAGGCGGTATTAGTGCAACCGAATCAGAAAGAAAAAGAATACTAGAACAGTTTTCAACAGGTGACCCCGCAGATAAAACTAAAGCGGTCAAATCACTTACCGCAAAATCAAATAATGTCTCTCCAAAAATGAAGGGTATTATTAATAAAGTAGATGCAGAAAACACTAACGACCTATCTAATAAAGCAACAATTGCAGCAAGAAAGGCGGGTGTTCCTGAGTCAGAGATTCAAGACGCAACCGCAGAGATGGAAATAATTGACACAGGTCTAGACCAACTTGATACTACTATTGGTGGTTCTGTTGTTGTTGATTCAAGTCTATTTGATGAAGACTTCTCTATTGGTGCAAACGAAAACAGATGGTCTGGTCGTACAACTAAAGATGAAGTATTTACATATGTTGCATCTGTAGAAGAGTTGGACGCAGAATTCTCACGTATAGAACGAGATGTCACCGAAGTGATTGTCCACGCAACCGAAACATATACAAATAAAGATATCGGTGCAATAGAGATAAATAACATTCATAACGAATTAGGACATGATGGTATTGGATATCATTATGTGATTAGACGGGATGGTAGACTTCAACGTGGTAGACCCGCAAACAAAGTTGGAGAACACGCAGTAGTAAATGGACATGATGTATATTCTATTGGTGTTGCACTGGTCGGTGGTATTAATGTATCTTCGGGAGACGATAACCCTGAGACACACATGTCTTCGTCATCGTTCACTCGTGAACAGTATTCGACTCTAGAGAAATTTATTAGGTCGTTCTATCGTAGATATTCTGGTGGACAAGTATTTGGACACAATGATGTTGATATCGCAGAACAAGACCCATACTTTGATGTGGTTGATTACATAGAGTCAATATTTAGAAAGACTAATGTGACTACAGACCCGTCAAGTAATCCTCCATTGAGTCCAACAGAGATTAATGTACAATGACAACTAAGAAAGACAATTTCAGTGAACGAGTTAACAAACTAGGTGAGGGTAATGAAAATACTCTTGGTGTTGCTCAAGATGGTATGCAAGACCCCACAGGTGAATTTCCTAAGAGAGATTATAACTTTGGGACTGGTATCAATAAAGCTGCTCGTGGAATTAAGATAAATGAACTCTATGTTGGGGGTGGTGATATTGGTGTATCTTTGGGGATACAATCACAACGTCCTTCTGAATATCCTTTCAACCAAGTATCAGAATCTTTATCTGGTCACATTGTTGAATACGATGACACGCCAGGCGGTGAACGAGTATTAATCAAACACCGCACGGGTGCGGGTGTAGAGATGAGAGCAGATGGTTCTGTCCTTATCTCAGCGGTAAACAACAAGGTAGAAGTCACTGGTGGTGACCAAACAGTAATCGTGGAAGGACACGGTAACCTTATCTACAATGGTAATCTTAATCTTAAAGTAACAGGTGACTACAACATAGATGTTGGTGGTAACATGAATCTGAATGTTGCGGGTAACCTAGTAGAACAGATTGAACACAATCATAAGACTACAGTAACGGGTAATACCAACCTTACAACAAAAGGTACAAAGACAGTTAAGACCGTTGGAACAAACACTGAGATGATGTTAGCAGATAATAATCAGTTTGTCAAGGGTAATCAACAGAATCTTGTCGAAGGTAATATCGACCAGTCATCTGAAAAGAAAATATTTGTATCTGGTAAAGAGTCCTACGCAGTATCATCTAAGAACACCAATATTACGGGTGCGAAGTTCGTATCGGTATTGGGACAGAAGGGTGCAATCGGTGGTAAGAAGGTTGACTTTACTGGTAATGTGTATCAAGGTAATGAAGGTGCAACCGCAGAAGCTTCGGGTGCAATCTTCCACGGTACATTCAAGGGTATTGCAGACGAAGCGATTCGTTCATACAATGCGAATATAGCAGGATTTGCCGAAGTATCTGACCTAACACACTCACAATCATATGCAGAAGCAGCAACTACTGGAAGTAAGGTTGAGAGTACTCATACGGCAGCAACCAAGACACAGGCAACCATTACAGGTGAAGCACCACTGACTCCTTTAGTAGTAGTGGGACACGCAACCTCTGGTTCATATGCAATCAAGAATGTTGTGGTCGATGCAGAAGATTCCTTAAAGAACAAAATTCTATTAACAGACGATTATAAGAACGTCTTTGATAAGATACCAACTACCCAAGAGATTCGTTCTGCATTAAGAAATTCTGGTTCTCGTGATACCGTTGGTAGTATTCTTGTTTCAGAAGAAAGACTCAATCCAGACTTTAAGACAAAGACACCACCGTCAATTGGAAGAACTGCAAAGAAATCTCCATCCTCTAGATTTGGATTCGAACCGATTGGTAATGCACTAGAGAATAGAGGTAAGAGGTTCACACCATGATAGTTTTAGTAGACCCAGTATACAATCCAGAATTTCAGAGTTCAATTAACTCTGCAACTAGACTAGCGCCAGGCGTTACTATTGCGAAGTTTCTTGGTGCATATGGTGATAGGACATCATTTAATCATGTTGAGAGTGAATCAACAAGAAAACAAATTGCAAGAAATTTATATCTTCAATCAGAAGCAATGAGAATCATCAACGGTAACACTAAAAACTTTAGTAAGGTTAGATTGATTGTCTCTGAAGGTCTATATGACCTAAAGTCTGCTGATGCGGGTAATGATACTATGACTAAGAAATCTGATGGTCGTTTAGTATATTATCAAGTAATCGATAGAGAAGGAAAGATTGACCTAGAAAAGACTTTTGATGTTGCAGAGTACTGGAAAGACTACATTAATTTTGGTACACTTTATTTAGATTACGACACATATAATCCAGATAAAACACTTACGGGTCAGATAGGTTTAGAGTTTCCAACCGTTCCAAGTAGTTTTGACATTACCTTTAAAAATAACGTTGATACTTATTTTAATAATGAGTTAACTAGTAAAAATGAATTGGTAGAAATTAAAGAAAGAGACTAAAAAAGGTTATAAATAGAAGTATGGCAATACGTAGAGCGTTCGCACAAGAAGATACTAACCTCCAGTCTGCTACGGTAACGACTAGTAGGGAGAGGCAGTATTCTGATATAGACCTTTCATTTAAGGTGAAACCTACCAGTGGAGAAATCTACAAGAAGGTAGATGGAGCCGCAGTGAAACAGGCAATCAAGACCCTAGTTATGACAAATAGACTAGAGAAACCTTTTCGTCCCGATTTTGGTGGAGACGTGCAAGGACAGTTGTTCGAACTAGCGGATAGAGGACGGTCTTCTATTCTACGTAGAGGTATTATACAGAATATAGAAGTATATGAACCCAGAGCAGAAGTTCTTAATGTGATTGTAAAAATGCAACCTGATAGACACAGTCTGGACGTAACTATTAAATTTAAGGTAGTGAATACAACGGAAGAAGTAGAATTCACAACAACACTTGCAAGGTTAAGATAACATGGCGACAACAATAAAATCAACCTCATTAGATTTTGATGCAATCAAAAATAATCTAAAGACGTTTCTGGCAGAGAAAAACGAATTCTCGGACTTTAACTTTGAAGCATCTGGACTGTCAAATATCTTAGATGTCCTTGCATACAATACACACTACAATGGTCTGACCGCTAACTTTGCACTCAATGAATCTTTCCTTGGAACTGCACAATTACGTAGTTCTCTTGTGTCTCTTTCAGAAGGTATAGGATATATTCCAGATTCTAAAACGTCTTCTCAAGCACTCATTAAGATGTCTGTTAATTTAAGTGGTGTCGCAGGACGTACCGCAACATTACAGATACCTAGTGGATTCAAATTTAATGCAACTGTTGATACCACAGAATATGTATTCCAGACCCTAGAAAATTTAAGTGCAACTGATAACGGTGAAGGTCTTTACATATTTAAAGATGCTGCTGGCAGTGACACTATTAAAGTGTTTGAGGGTACAGAAAGAACAAAGACTTTCCTCATAACAAGAAAAGAAGAAAACGCAATTTATATTATTCCAGATGTAAATATGGATATTGATACTGCGGTAGTTCGTGTTTATGAAACAGCGGGTGCGTCTGCATTCTCTACATATACAAATTTACTTAAAGCAACAACAATTAGTGTTGCATCAACATTATATATTCTAAAAGAATCCCCGAATGGATTCTTTGAATTATCATTTGGTAATGGAACTACTTTGGGTAGAGCTCCAGATGCGGGTAACAAAGTTGTTCTGACTTACCTTGCGGCAACTGGGCCTGCATCTGATACCGCTAAAGTCTTTGAACCACAATCTGGTATCAATGTGGCGGGTAGTAACTATTCGGTTACCGTTAGCACTGTCGCAAATGCAGTTGGTGGGGGTGAGAAAGAATCACTCGAATCCATTCGTAAAGTTGCACCGTTTCAATATGCAACTCAGAACCGAATGGTAACTGCGGTAGATTACTCTACTCTAGTACTGAGAAACTTCTCTACACTTATTAAAGATATTCAATCATTTGGTGGTGAAGATGCAATCAACCCAGAATTTGGGACAGTTATTATGTCGGTACTGTTCAATTCAGATGTAGATGCAGCAACCGAAGCAGTAACAAAACAATCAATCCTAGACCTTTCTAACCAATTGTCTGTTGCATCATTTAATTTAAAGTTTAGTGACCCAGTAAAAACTTTCATTGAGACAGAAGTATTCTTCCAATTCAACCCTAACTTGACAACACTTTCTAGGAATACAATCCAAGATAGTGTCAATACAACAATTACTAATTACTTCACAGAAAACACAGGTAAGTTTGGTCAATCATTTAGACGTTCGAATCTATTAACTTTAGTAGATGACGTAAGTCCTGCTATCTTATCATCTCGTGCAACAGTTAAAATGCAGAGAAGATTCTCACCTACATTAACTAAGATTCAAGACCACACTCTGAGATTTGCAGCATCAATTGCTGAGTTCGATGACAAAAACTATATAGTTACTTCAAACGCATTTACTTATAAAAACAAAGTATGTATTGTTAGAAACAAACTAAATTCTAATAAGTTAGAAGTCTTTAACCAAAATGACCGTATTGTTATAGTAGACAACGTAGGTTCATTCTCTACTGATACTGTAAGTATAGTTGGACTACAGATAGATAACTTTAGTGGTGCAGAATCATTTATTAAAGTAACTGCGGTAGCAGCGAATCAAAGTGCAATCACACCGTTTAGAGAAGATATTATTGAACATGACAAATCTCAATCCTTTAGTCGTATTGTAGATGTTGACACTGGAGTCACAAATTAATGTCGTTAACTCATATACATGGTAAGAACGATACTCTGATTGATTTGAATAGGAGGGATATTACCTTCCCTAAAAATCAAATCCAAGAGATTCTTCCTGAATTCTTTAAAGGTACGTATCCAAAACTCATAAGTCTTTTGGAGGAGTACTATTATTTTGAGACGGGGTCTGATTCTCCTTCTCGTTTGATTAGTGAGTTGTTTCTTAATCGTGATATTACTCAGAATGATATAGAACTTCTATCCTTTATTGAAGACGAACTTCTATTGGGTCAATCTTTCTTCGAAGGATTTGCGGACAAACGTGCTGCAGCAAAGTATTCAAACACATTATATCGTTCAAAAGGAACATTGTATTCAATACAACAATTCTTTAGGACGTTCTTTTCCATTGACCCAGACGTAATTTATACTAAGAAAAATGTATTTAAGGTCGGAGAAGAAGACTCTAAGATTGGTTTTAACTCTCAGAAGTTTATAACTGATAACAGATTATATCAAACTTTTGCATTACTTATCAAATCAGAGATTGCAGAAACACAATGGAAAGAACCGTATAAGTTGTTCGTCCATCCTGCTGGCATGTTTGTTGGTAGTGAGGTACAAATTGTATCTCAAGCAAAGGATGAGATAACTGCTCCTTTGGTTCTGGCAGAACCACCCCCACCAATTACTATTGAAAATACAGGGGCGTTTAATGTGTTACCAACACTAGATTTAACTGCAATTGTTGATGACCTATATAGTGATTCAGATGGTATGTTAAGTAGAATTAATGCAGAACTTACTGATATCAGAGGGTTCAGAAGCAGAGGTGAAGGCGGTTACTTCATTCCAAATACTATACAGACTATTGAAAATCAGTATTCATCATTGAGAGAAGCACAAACTGCAACATCTCCAACATTTGATGATTCTGACGAATTTGAAACAAATGGTATGGATTTATCAAACCATTTCCATTGGGAAACAATAGACCAAGAGAAACATATTTTTTACAGTGCAGATAGTGACCAATACCTAAAAAGTTTTACATTGTAGTGTAAAATACTTATAAATAGATTAAACAGACGGATTATCAAATGGCGAAACAACTAGTAAACAGAGGTTCAACAGCAAACGATGGTACAGGTGATACCTTACGTACTGCTGCTCAAAAAATAAACGAGAACTTTACAGAACTCTACACCTCTATTGGTGGAGATTCTGCTACTGCGAACGTAAAACTTGCAGCGGGAGGAGCAATCTTCGAAGGATTGGCAACAAATGCCCACCAGACTATACTTTCTCCAATTGAACCAACACAAGATAATAACGTCTATATTCCAGATGACAGTGGAACATTAATATTAGACTCTTGTGCTCAGACGTTGACCAACAAGACTATTCTTGTTCCGACACTAACAACACCTAAGATTAGAGATGCGAATGCGAGTCATACGTACAATGTACTAGTAGGTGACATTAGTGCGAACCGTAATATTTCACTACCCGCACTACAAAGTCATGATACATTTGTGTTTGCAAATGCAACTCAAACATTACTTAATAAGACTATTGGTGGGTTGACAGTTAATAACCCCACGTTTGGTGGTATTTCTGGTGGTTCAATTCTGTTCGATAGTGCAGATAATGAATATTTAAAGTTTGTAAAGACTGCAAGTGCGGTAAACTTTGTTACAATGACAAACAGTGCCACAGGCAATAGTCCATCAATAGATGTAGACGGTGGTGACACAAATATTAGTCTTGAACTTGCCGCAAAAGGTACTGGTGCAGTTGAAATCAAAAACAAACTTGTTCTAGAAAAAGGAACAGATGTTGCTTCTACTACTGCTATAGATATGAATGAACCATTAACAGTATTTAACTCTGGTTCACAAATCCTTCCAACTATCGGAGATGGAACAATTCAAGGGGAAGTAAAATACTTCAGTAACGTTGGTGCGGGTGAAGCAAGACTTACTGTAGGTGGCACTTCAAATATCCATGGTGTAGGTAATAATGGACATATCTCTTTCGGAGAAGGTGACGGATGTATACTAGTATGGAACTCAACTAAAAGCAAATGGTTTTTCGTGTCAAATAATGGCACAACAATAGGGTAATTGAAATGGCGATTATAACTCAAGATTTAAAGAAACAAGTATTAAAGGATATCAAAACAGATTTTGATGCCGCAGGAGAAAATTACTTTGCAGTAATAGGTCGTTCCGAAGATTGGAATGATTCTGACATAGCGCCAACTGCCATAAGTTCTGCGAGAGAAGAAAGAAACTTTCGTCTTGGAGTACAATCTGCAAAAAACATTATTGATTTATCCTTTGTTGTTCCTAGATACAACTGGTCTTCTGGTGCAATCTATTCCGCATACGATGATGCACAAGTAGGTTATCCTGCTCAGTCATACTATGTTATGAATGACAATAACCAAGTATACATGTGTATTCAACAATCTAAAAATGCGGCAGGACAATCACAGGTATCTAGTGTTCAACCGACTGGTAATACAACTGGTGTTGCATTTGATACCGCAGATGGTTACATTTGGAAATTCTTATATTCTATCAGTGCTTTAGACGCAAACAAATATATCTCTGCCAACTATTTACCAATTAAATTACAGGGTGCAACTGACTCAGATTCACCCGCTGCTGATATCGAACAACTTGCAGTACAGAATGCCGCTATCATAGGACAAGTTTCAGGTTATGCAATTGACTCAGGTGGTTCAGGATATTCGTCCACACCAACTGTCACCGTAATAGGTAATGGTACAAAAGCAAAAGCGAGTGCAACAATCTCTGGTGGACAAGTTGTAAGGGTAGAACTCATTGATAGTTCTGGTGCTTACACACTTGGTAGTGGATATGATTATGCAGATGTTACTGTAACTGGTGGTGGTGCTCCAACAAAGCCAGCGGGAATTAGAGCAATACTTTCACCTGTATTAGGACATGGAGGAGACCCAAGGGATGACCTTCGTTCTACCTCAATCATGTTTAACGCAAAACCATCTGGTGCAGAAGGAAATGACTTTATCATTGGTAATGACTTCCGTCAAGTTGGTTTAATTAGAAATTTAAAAGACAGTTCTGGTTCAGTAGACTTTACTGCCTCTACAGGTATTGGTTTAAAGAAACTAGTATTAGGAAGTGTATCTCAAGGGTTTACCGCAGATAACACTATTGAAGGTTCGACTACTGGAATCCAAGCATTAATTGACAAAGTAGATTCTTCTAATATATGGTATCACCAAACCGAAGTAACTGGTTTTGGTAATTTTGGTTCAGGCGAAGCAATATCAGAAATAGATGGTAATGGTGCGGGAGTATTAAACGCATCTTTTCATCCATACGTAAACCCAGAAATTGACGTATTCTCTGGTGAAGTATTGTATATAGATAACCGTGCAGCGGTTACTCGTAGTGCAGACCAGACTGAAGATATTAAAATCGTAATCCAAATTTAAGGTAAAGACATGTCAAAGACATTTACATCTAACGTATTCCAATCAACCTATAAGGATGATTTTAGAGACAGTGATAATTATCATCGTGTCCTCTTTAACAGTGGTAGAGCGATTCAAGCACGTGAACTTACCCAGTTACAAACAATCATTCAAGAGGAAATCGGAAGATTTGGTCGTAATATTTTCCAAGATGGTTCTGCCGTAAATCCTGGCGGGCCTCATGTCAATAGTAATTACGAGTTTATTAAATTAGATACTTCAGTAAGAACTCTACCAGACGATACCTCTTCTTTACTAGGACTTGAGTTTACTCATAGTGCAACAAGTACTGCTGCAAGAATTCTAGAAGTTGTTCCTGCTACAGGTTCAGACCCAGCAACACTATATGTTCAATACACAAACACCCAAGGTGGTTCTGTGGGAACAAACCCTGTTCGTATGAATGCGGGTGTTGATATTTCAAGTGGTAGTTTTACCTTTACTGTACAATCAACAAATACTATTGCAAACCCTGCCGTAGGACAAGGTTGTCAAGTATCAAATGCAGCGGGTGATTTCTTTACTCGTGGACACTTTGTATTTGCAAAACCTCAATCACTTATTATATCAAAATATACAAGATATCCTACTAAAACTATTGGTTTTAGAGTAACAGAAGACATTGTTACTGTTGCAGATACTAACGAGTTATATGATAATCAGGGTGCGAACCCTAATCTATCCTCGCCTGGCGCTGACAGATATCGTATCAAACTTACTTTAGTAACAAAAGATGCCGTTGCCGCAGATGAAAACTTTGTTTATTACTGCGATATTGTTGATGGTAATATAGTTGACCAAGTGACTGGTGCAGATACTTACAATGCACCTAATACACTTGTTGCACAAAGAACCTTTGATGAGTCTGGTGATTACATTGCAAAAGACTTCACTATAGATTTTAGTGACTCAGGAGACAATTTACTTGCATCTGTATCAGATGGTACTGCATACATAAACGGACATCGTGGTGCAACAGAAAAACCAACACCTCTTACTATCGCAAAACCAAGAACTGACGTAACTTTAACGAATGAAGTATCTGGTATTAGTTATGGTCAATTTGTCTTGTGTAGTGAACTAAAGGGTGACATTGGTTCATTATTTAAGACAGTTAATCTATCAACAAATACTACTAACCCTGCTCAATTAGTTAAAGGTACAGCAAGAGTTCGTTTTGTAGAAAAGAGTGGTGCTCAATTTAAAGTCTATCTATTTGATATCAAGATGAATAGTGGACAGTCTTTCCGAAATATTAAAACACTTGGTACTAATACAACTAATAGAGCAATCCCTGCTTTTGAATCTAGTAAAGCAGTGATTAAGGATGCAACTAAAGTAAACTTAGTATATCCTCTTCCTAATCCAAGACCAAGAGCGATTACAGACGTTGACTTTGAAGTTCAAAGAATTGTTTCTGTTGCTAATTCGACAACTTCATTCTCTATGCCCAACTTGACTGTAAACGGTGAAACCTATACCAATACAAGTGATTGGATTGTTGTCAATGCATCTACTGGTGCGGTACAAACTGGTGCAACCTTTGGTAGTGTTGGTACTACCGCTATGACTGTTAGTAACGTAGATGCCGCTGCTGCTATTGTGTATCATAAAGTTAATAAATCACAACCAGTAGTTAGACCAAAGACACTAACCGATGCAACAAAAACTGCAACACTATCAACCGATTCTTTAACTGGTGCAAAATATCTAGATTTAAGTAAAACTGATATCTATAGTGTACAATCAATTAGACTAACTAATTCTGGTGGTACAGATATCTCTCATCAATTTACTGTTGATGATGGTCAACGAGCAGGATTCTATGGTAATGGTCGATTGGTATTGAATGGTGGAGAGACTCAGAACGGAACAGTTTACTGTGCATTTAAACATTTTGTTCATGGTAATGGAGATTACTTCTCAGTTAACTCTTACGAAGGTAAGGTTGATTATGACAAGATACCCGCATTCAAAGTCGGGCCTAGAACATCCGTAAACTTACGTGACGTAGTTGATTTCCGTTCTGCGGTAAACTCTAGTAATGTATTTACTGCTTCAACACAAAACGAAATCCCTGCTAATGGTGATATCTTCCAAGGTGACGTAACATATTATGTTCCTCGTTCAGATAAAATCGTAGTTACAGAACAAGGTGAAGTTAAAAATATTCTCGGTGAAGCAGGATTCTCTTCACAGATTCCCGAAACTCCATCAAATACTCTAGGTCTATTTGAACTAGAACATAACGCATATGGTCTAAATGACTCTGACGTAGTTGTGACTCCTCTCAAAGCGAAAGGATTTACAATGAAAGACATCTCTGAACTTGAGAATAGAATTGACAAGTTAGAAGAAGCAACAACTCTAAGTATGTTAGAACTTGATACCTCTTCACTTTTAGTTCTTGATTCTGCTGGAAACTCCAGAATGAAATCAGGTTTCTTCGTAGATAACTTTGTAAACAGAGCATTCTCAGACGCAGAAAACTCAGAGTATCGTGCTGCTATTGAACCAACTAAAGGTTTACTTTCTTGTGCAGTGTTTGAAGATAACGTTGGACTTGTATATGACAGTGCCGCATCATCGAACACTATTCTTAAAGGTGATACGATATTCCTTAATTATAATCATGTTGAATCAATAAGTCAACCCGTAGTTTCTGGAACAGAGAACGTTAACCCGTTCGCAGTTATTACTGGGGAAGGAAACCTTACTCTATCTCCCGCTTCGGATGAGTGGTTTCAAACAGCATACAAACCCGCAAACGTAATTAACAAGACTGCGGAAGAACAACTAGGTGACCTAAACGAAGGTAACCTTGCAGTAGGTACTGCACAAAAACGTGGATTCGCTGGCGGTGGTGGTGCATGGCAGTGGTCTGGAGCGCCTTTCATTCCATTATTAGGATTCGGTGAATTCGGTATTGGTGGTGGCGGTGGATTTATCGGTAACCTCTTTGGAGGATGGAGAGGAGCGGGTCAGTGGAACTGGTCTGGTCTAAACACCCAAAGAAGTTCAAACGGTATAAACCAAACTGGTGTGTCTTCATCTAATGAAGGTGGATTTACTAGTAGAACAACAAGTTTCAGTCAACAAGTAGTTGTTGGTAATAGAACAGTTCGTAAGGTTGTTGGTGATAAAACTGTATCATTAACATTCCTTCCATTCATTCGTTCTCGTGAGATATCTTTCCGTGCAGAAGGTCTAAGACCTAACACTAGATACTTCCCATTCTTTGATGGTAAAGATGTTGCAACTTTCTGTAAAGAAAAAGCATTCCAAAGACATGCAAGTGGAACTTTCCTAAGTGGTAAAGAAAATAGATTAGCTACTACTCACCCAGAGGGTTCTTCGGATTTAGAATCTAACTCAAATGGTGAAATTGACGGTTCATTCTTTATTCCATCAAGCGAAACAACTCGTTTCCGTGCGGGAACAAGAGAGTTTAAATTACTTGATATTAGTAAGAATGATGATGCCGCTGCTTTATCACACGCATCAAATAACTATGTTGCTCAAGGTACATTAGACACCAGACAGAAGACTGTTACATCTACTCGTATTACTCAAGTAAGAACACGTAGATGGACAGAGACTACACGTGTCCGTAATCGTGACCCCCTTGCACAATCATTCACAGTGACTAAACCCTCTGGAATGTTTGTTACTAAGGTACAGACTTATTTTAAAACCAAGGATGCGAATATTCCTGTTGAATTACAGATTCGTCCTATGGTAAATGGTGCTCCATCTTCTACAGAGATTATTGGTAACGCATCTAAGTTCTTGAACCCAAGTTCGGTAAACCTTCCTTCTTCTCAAACACAAGCTGCGGTCTTAAATGCACCCACTACATTTGAGTTTGATGAACCAATCTTCTTGAATCCAGAACAGGATTATTGTATTGTTCTTCTTGCAGAATCAATTGATTATAACGCTTATGTCGCAGAGACTTATGCGTTTGAACTTGGTTCTACAGAGAAACGTATTTCACGTCAACCATCTATGGGGTCATTATTTAAGTCTCAGAATGGTAAGACATGGGAGCCAGACCAAACAAAAGACCTTGCATTTAAAATCTTCACTGCGGACTTTGATACTGCGGGTGGTTATGCAGTGTTTGAAAACGCTCCTCTCGAAAAAGAAGCTGTTTCAAGTAATCCATTCTTTACAACAACATCCGATGCGACAGTCACTATGTTATTCCCGAACCACGGGTATGATGTAAGTGATACTATCACAATTTCAGGTGCAGTTGGTGGTAATGGATTATCTGCGGGTAATATAAACGGTAACAGAGTAGTTACTCATGCAGATGGATTTGGTATTAAGTTTGAAGCGGGTAGTACTGCAAATGCGGGTGGTAGAATTGGTGGAAGTGCAGTTAAGGCGGATAGACAAGTTCTGTTCGATACTGTTGTTCCCGAATTTACAACACTACAACCCGATGATACAAATATAACATATAATGTTAAGTTTACTACTGGTAAATCATTTGCCTCTGTCGGACAAACAAGATATCAAAAAGATGGTGCGTACTCTTCTGAGATTCGTATTGGAGACGAAAACTATTTCCCAACTCCAAGACTTATTGCTAAGAGTGCAAACGAGACTGCTGAACTAGATGGTGCTAAGTCCACAACCTTTAAAGTTAATATGTCAACAGTCCGTAGCGATGTTTCTCCATTGGTTGATGCACAAAGAGTATCACTTAAAACTTCAAACAATATTATTGATAATCAAGCGGCATCTGCTGCTGCGGGATTCAATGTTCCGTTAAGTTATGTTGCAGAAACCGCTTCGTTTGGTGGTTCTTCTCTTGCAAAACACATGACCACAGTTGGTCAACTCGAAGAACCCGCAGTTGGTTTAAAACTAATAATTTCTTGTTTAAGACCAGTTGGTTCTGCCTTTGATTTATATTGGAGAGTTGCACAAGACGGTGAAAATATCTTTGATTTAGATTGGACACTAGAAACACCAGAACAAACGATTGCTGCTGATGAAAGAAACTTCCGTGATTATCGTTTCCTAATTGGTGGAGATGGTGGAGATGTAGATGCATTCTCGCAATATCAATTTAAGATTGTAATGCGTACCAATAACTCTGCAAAAGTTCCTTTCTTTAAGGACTTACGTGCAATTGCAATGGCAACATAATGAATAAATTGATACCCGTAGAAGGAAACTCAAGTTTGGCAAGATGTCCAAATACGGGTACAATTATTAATATAAATAAAGATGAGATAAGTAAAGCTCGTTTATTAAAATCGAGAAGAAGAGACCAAGAAAAAGAGTTTTTAGAATTAAAACATGAAGTCGGTGAAGTAAAAGAACTCCTTAACAAACTAATAGAGAAACTGTAATGGCTACAACACTACCGACAATTACAACGATTAATGATACGTTCACTACGTTGGTTACTAATACCAACACAGTCTCATTGGACTTAGGTGCAACTGGTCGATTAAATACGAATCAAGATTCTAGTGCCGTTGCAGCTATTAACGAACTGGAACTAGGTATTCGTGGTGCTTCGGATGACTTAGTTGCAACTGATTTATCACAAGCAGGAATTACTGCAAATAACGTTGTGTCTGCACTAGTAGAACACGATGTGGATATGCATGGTTCTGGAGGTGGTAATGCCGCTTCTGATTTAACAACAAATGCGAATGATATTGTATCTGGTGTTAATGAACTAGAAGTTGCTATTCGTGGAACTAATAATGGACTGGTTTCAGCTATCCTATCAACCACTGCGACTAACTTAGTTACTGGTATCGCTGAACTTGACTCCGATATCGGTGCAAGACCTCATACTACTCTGACCACTGATGCGAAAACTCTTACAGGTGCGGTCAACGAGTTAGATAGTGATTTGGGTGCAAGGGCATCTCTGGGAACAACAACTAAAATATCTGTTGTTAATGCAGTCAATGAACTAGAAACTGCAATCCGTGGTACTACAGCAAATTACACTATTAGTACTAGTGCTAATGATTTAGTAGGTGCGGTAAACGAACTTGATGCATTGCAAGGTAATATTGTAATGGGAACAAGTGCATCTACCGTTACAGGTGCAATTGCAGAACACGATGCAGAACTTGGTGACTCTGCAATGGGAACGGCCAAAACTACTATAACAGGTGCGATTGCAGAACTAGAAGTAGAGATTGATACACTTAACACAAAGGTTGAACCCACTCAATCATTAACAACTACTGCAACTACATTATCAGATGCAGTAAATGAACTTGATGCACTACAAGGCGATAGTGCCTTGGGAACGGTCAAAACTACTATAACAGGTGCAATCCACGAACTTCATGGCGAAGTTGATGGTATTCATACTGAAATTGGTAGTAGTAATATTAATAGTATTGCCTCAGGCAATAATCATATTACTGGTGCTTTGGTTCAATTACATACAGAACTTGGTGACTCAGCAATGGGAACGGCCAAAACTACTATAACAGGTGCAATCAATGAACTGCACACCACACTTGGTCAAGCATTAACAGATAGCGGTGACAATGGTAATCTTGTTCGATTCGGTAACATTACCTTTAATAATGTAGGACATAGTCTACATGTACTTGACAGTGCTATAGGTAATTTAGTTAGTTTAAATGCTACAGATGTTCCTGCTGCGGGTCATAATAACTTAGTATCCGCTATCAACGAAGTTGCTGCAAGAGTAACTGGACTTGATGCTTCTGGTGCTGAGGTTGATTCTAGAATCGGTTCATTATCAAATCTAGACCCTGATTTTTCAGGTGCGAATGCTACCAGTGTAGTGAATGCTATAAATGCACTGAGAGGCGATATCCCATTAATATTTAATGAGAATGGCGTACAACTTAATTAATCGGAGAGAACATGACTGTTCCATTAAAGCTAAAAGACAGTGATGGTGCTGAATTAGCTGAGTTCTCTTCATCCGAAGAGAATTATTTAGCATTCCTAACTGGTCAACATATGGCTGGTTATAGTGCGGGTACGCCTGGCACATTAACAACTACTGAATCTGGTGTTACCACTAATATTGGGTCAATAACAGATACTAAGTACGACCAATCGGTTGGTCACTCTACTGGGAGTGGACTTCAAACTATTACAACAACTACATCTTCTCTGTTTCAAGCAGCGGGAAGTATTGCTAATGCAACAACAAGAGCTTATCCTAGCGGTAATTTTCGTCTTCCTGTAATGCAGAGAGACAGTGATGGTCAAAGAGTTATTCGTGAAATGAATGACTCAGATATGGACTCTTTAGTCACTAGAATACGTAATCGTATTTTTGTATCTGACTATCCTAGCACATTCCGTCTTGGTTCTAGTACTCCTGCGGGTTCTTACACCAATTATCTTAGTGGTATTGCAAGTGACACTAGAGCAGATGGTACAAATATATCGTTTAACATTTACAGAAAAACAAATGATAATGCACCAACTAAGGTATTACCGTTTTCTATAAAACGTGCTGCTGGGTCTACAGGAACATATCAAGGTTTTCAGTTGATGACCGACCAACAAGTCAGAGAAACTTTTGCTGATTATGTTAGAAATAAGATTGCGGCAGGTATAGAAGATAATGAGGTTGGAACATATAAACTATACCCTTCTGGTACAACACCAACGGGTCAAGGTTTTTCTGGAACATGGGCTGCAAAGGGAACTGCGACAGATACTAGACAGGTTGTCGCTGACCAAAACTATACCAGAAGTCGTCAATCAACATATATAAAATTAAGAAATTCAACTTATAGTCTTGCATATCAGAGAGTTAGGTCTTCGACCTACATAGGCACCAGTGAGTCTGGCCCTCGAACAAGTACTTATGCGACCACTAAAATTCATGCTAGAACTGAAACCTATGCGGCATCTGGTTTCCTTGGTAATTTTACTGGTGATTTCACTGGCAGTACAGAAAGAACATACTCAAAACTAAGACAAACTCAAGCAGATTACACTGGTAATTTCACGGGTGAGTTTAGTGCAGTTTACCAAAGATTGAGTACATTCTTAGGTAATTATGGTAATAAGACCGTTAATAGTATTGTTGTGTCGGATTTCACTGGTAATTCATCAACAGACTTTATTGGTGTGTATTCTAGAAGTCAAGATTTTTTAGGTAATTTCACTGGTACATACAATCGTACTAGTACAAGAGACAGTGAAGAAATTAGTGCTGCGAATTATTCCAGAGACTTTGAGGGTAACTTCGCTAGAGATTTCGAGAGAACAAGAGACTCAAACTACCAAAGAGAACCCGACATTGACTACCAAAGAACATCTACAAGAACCTCTACAAGAGACTCTAATAGAACTTCTTATCAAGATTTTACAGGTGACTTTACGGGTAACTTTTCGAGAAACTATGCTAGAAATTTCTCAAGAACTAGGTTAGTCACAACTGGTTACCAGACCGATTTCCAAAGAGGCTCACCAAAGCAGGGCACCTTAGAGAACTTTACAGGTAATTTTGTAGGTACAAGTTATTATACTAGACAAAGACAAAACTATGCATATGGTTGGTCTGGTTATTATTATCAAAAGAACAATTCGACCACAGATGATTATTGGCGAGTATCATATCAGGGTACTACTGTTAATCTCAATGGTGGGGCTTTCTTTGTATTTTTCTCTCTCGGCAGTACAAACGATGCAAATAAACAGTGGGGGGCAACGCCTGGCACACCTGATTCAGAAAATATTAGTCAACACTTTCCTCAATCAGACTATGACCTAATAACAAGTTATAATCTTGGTACAAATATTCCGTCTTACCATGACTTTATTAGTAATGGTTGGGATGGGTTTGAATCCCGAATAGTTAATGTAACTGGTGTAATAATCGGGCAATATGAATATGAAAGAGGTGCGTTTGTCTACAATGAAACTTCGACTGGTGGGCAAAACACATATTATTACAGATTAAGACGTAGATTTGCTACATACTATACTGGTAACTATGCAGCATCATATTTAGGTGAATATGCAAGAAACTTTGCACGTGACTTTACACGTAATAGTACTGCCAACTCTCAAGCTTCCTATGCAGGAGACTATGCAGGAGATTTTGCGGGTGATTTCTTAGGAGATTACACTGGAGACTTCTTAGGTGATTATCAAAGAAGTTTTGAGGGAAATTACTCAAGAAACTATATCTCTACCAGAAGTTCAAACTATAGTGGTGGTGACGCATATAATAGAGTCTATCTTGGTAATTACATAGGTAATTTCTCAAGAACCTTTAGTATCCCCTATGAGGGCAATTATCAAAGGAACTTTGTTGGAAACTACACGGGCGATTATCAAAGAAACTTCCTCGGTAATTTCCTTAGAAACTTCCTTGGTAATTATGCGGGTGCCACAATTACGTCAAATCCAGAAAATATCGAGACTTATACTCTCTACGTAAGAACAGCATAAATAGGTTGATATGGGAACTACAACACTAAAACTTGAAGGTACGAATGGTGACCTCAAGGAGATAACCACCGTAGAGGAAAACTACCTTGCATATCAAGCAGGGTTGCATTTGTCTGCGTTGGATTCGAGTGCAGTAGGAACACTTACCGCATCCTCAACCAATAATACTTTAATTGGAACATATACCGACACCACATTTAATGATGCTGTCGGAACACACGGATTTTCTGGTGGTAATGTTCCTGTTGTACAAACAACAACTTCTTTATATCAAAGGGAAGGAGTTGCCGATTTCGCAGGCGATTCCGATGCATTCCGATATCCTATTGAATTTAATAAAGCAAATATCCATGCTATTAGTGAGATTCATGAACTTGATTCCTCAGAAGTAGACACACTTACAGACCGTTTGGTAAGTCGTATTGCGACATCCGAATATCCTGGCACTTATCGTCTTGGGTCTTCTTCACCAAATGGAACATACTCTACTTATAAAGCAGGGGTATTTTCTGATAGATTACAAACAGGCGCTTCAGGAACAGTTTATAACCTTTATGTGAAGTCTTCTATGTCTTCACCTACTGCAATCAGACCCGTTACAATTAAAAGAGCGAGCGGGATGACTGGTTCTTTCCAAGGTCTGAAAGAAATGACCGATGCGGAAATTAAATATTCTTTCGGTTCAAGAGTTCAATCCAGAATAACAAATGGTTCGAATGGAGTTGGAACATACCAATTAAGAAGTAATGTTCAAGGTGCTCCAACAGATACAGGAACTTGGTCAACTCGTGGTACTGCAACTGATACTCGTTATAATCTAGTAAATACTGATTACAGTGCAAACTATCAAAGAGTTAGTACAACAGATTCTACTAGAAACAGTACCGCAGATTTCTCTAGAAGTGTTGATTATACTGGTAACTATCAACGAAACTTTACAGGTAACTTTCTGGGTGAATATACTGGAGACTTCACAGGTAACTTTGTTGGTGACTTTGTAGGTAATTATTCTAGAAGTTTTATCGGAGATTACATAGGTAATTACTCCAGAAACTTTGAAGGTAACTATACTGGTAATTATTCTAGAAACTTCCTTGGAAACTACATAGGTAACTATGCTCGTGCATATTCTGCTGTCTATTCAAGAACAAGAGTAACAACCTACACTGGTGATTTTACTGGTAACTATGTCGGAAACTATACAAGAAACTATAGTGCTGCATATACCAGAAACAGTACTGCGGAATTTGTAGGTGATTTTACTGGTAATTATACAGGTAACTATACAAGAAACTATAGTGCAAATTATCAGAGAACTCGTGTTACTAACTTCCTTGGAGATTTTACTGGTGATTATACTGGTAACTATGCTCGTAACTATGAAGCGGATTATACAAGAAATAGAGTCACGACATTTACAGGTAACTTCTTAGGTGATTACACAGGTAACTACGCTAGAAACTTCGAAGCAGACTACCAAAGAACTCGTATTACTAACTCAGCGGGAACATATACAGGTAATTTCTTAGGAGATTACACTGGTAACTATGCCAGAAACTTTAGTGCAAACTACCAGAGAACCCGTTCAACTGATTTCACACAGGTCTTTACAGGTAACTTCGAAGGTAATTATACTGGTAACTATGCTCGTAATTATCTTGGTAACTACGCAAGAGCGTACACCCGAACACGTATTACTGATTACGTAGGAGACTATGCAGGAGACTTTGCAGGAAACTTCTTAGGTGACTATACAGGTAACTATGCTCGTGCTTATGCAGGAAACTATGTTGGTGACTTTGCAGGAGACTATGCAGGAAACTTCTTAGGTGACTACACAGGTAACTATGCACGTGCTTATCTGTCTCTTATACACATCTGACGCTGCCGACGAGCGATCTAGTGTAGATC
>OJBN01000040.1_pt1 | contig 27818 bp, 17 predicted proteins | sample 1590441 | NCBI WGS metagenome assembly OJBN01 (sample SAMN05416760, study PRJEB24817) | seawater metagenome | isolation source: Sea water | place: Canada:Atlantic | collected 2013-07 | reverse complement strand
TCAAACATCAGGGTGATGGCAACCTCTTTGCGCTACTGGGCAAGCCGCTAACGCTCCCCCCGGGAACGCTGGGCCAGATTAGCCAGAGCAGCACCCTCACTCTGGGCGTCATAAGCTCTGGAGAATCCCAGCCTGAGCTGCTTTATTGCGCCTTAAGCCAAGATTCACAATGGGTGTTTTCTCCGCCAAACCCTGAGCTAGGGTTGACGGCATTGACCCCTGTAGTGAGCCAATAATCCGAGCAGGCCTAACCTGGGCCCAGGAAAGCCGCGGCAGGTCAGACACCGGAATTCTGTACTCCTGGTGGGCTTCATAGGCCACAGTTTCAATATCAAAGGGCGTTAACGCTGCTTGATACATCACGATTTCTACAACAACAGCCTCACCGAAGAGGCGGGCCCAAGCAGCCTTGGCAGCATAGAAGGCTTGCCCCCGTGTTAATTTTAATAGGACAAACGCGTCACCGGTGGACGAGGGCTGGAGGCAAGCCCCCTCGCTTTGCATGAGAGCCCGGGCGGATGGTGGAGTCATGGCCTGCCAAAGTTTTGTGATGGGATAAGCTTGCATAGCAGCTGTGCTCTTAAAGGCAATAATAGAACCGCTAATTTCTCCCAGTGGTATGGCACCCCGCGGCTTAAAGTCGGCGCCATTGGATATGAAAAATGTTGAATTATGGCGCTCGGGGCTTCCGAGTCATCACGGCCTAAAAACGATACCTTCTGAAACTCTGGGCTCCGATTACCCCGAAAAGCTCTCGCGACTCAGGGCAGACCTAAAAGACACCTAGAGGCCTAAAATACCCAGAAGAAAAAGCCACTGCGGTCAATGTGCGACCGTTTTGTTGATCGTCCCTTAACCCAAATCCCTTGACTGAGTTACTATCGCGCCAATTTCCTATTAGCCCCTACTTGGAATCCACAGCGCCATGATTAGGATCACCGCGTTCGCCACCCCCGACCTCCGCGTCGATAACTGGACGATTCGTGCAGGTGATGCTTGGTGCGTGGTAGGCCCCAACGGTTCAGGAAAACAATTTATTGACCAACTCCTTTTGGGACAACTCAAGGCCGATGGCCGGGAGTCTGTCATCCACGACCTACCGCTCAGTGCCATAAACCTGGTCTCCTTTGAGCGACAGCAATCCATCTTTGAGCAGGAGCTCAAACTAGCCGCGACCGATCTGCTCCCCGAGAGCGAGACCGCAACCCTGACGATTGACTTTTTACCCGCCGAAAAGTGCAGCGATCCTCTAATCGATACGCTGAATCTCCGTCACCGACTGGACCGGCCTTATACGCAGCTCAGCACCGGTGAGAGCCGTAAGCTGCTGATTGCACAGGCCCTACTGAACGGTGCTGAAGTTCTGATTCTCGATAACCCCTTTGATAGCCTCGACCAAAATGCCTGCGAAAATTTAGCCGCGGCGCTAAAAGCGGTGTGGCAGGCGGGCACGACTTTAGTGCTGTTGCTCAGTAACCGCAGTGATATACCGAGCTGGTGTAGCGCTCTGGCTACCGTGCAAGGTGGCTTACTCCAATGCCTTGATAACGACGATGTCGCCCATCAGAAACGCGTTCTGGAGGCACTGTTCTCACCGACAGAGCAACCAGATTGGCCTGAGCAAGCCTGGCAGCTTGAAGATTTTCCACACGACGACATTATTAACATTGCCAATGCCTCGGTTCGTTACGGTGAACAGGTTGTTCTACGCAATATGACCTTACAGGTCGCACCCCTTGAGCACACATTGATTACCGGCGAAAACGGTGCCGGCAAATCGACGCTGCTGGGGTTGATCACGGGAGATAACCCTCAGTGTTATAACAATGACGTTCGTGTACTGGGCTATCGACGGGGCCATGGGGAGTCTATCTGGGAATTAAAACAGCAAATGGGAATCGTCAGCAGTGAATTGCACCGCCTTTACCGCGTACGCTGTGACGCTTTAACAGTGGTTTGCTCGGGATTTTTTGACTCTATCGGTGTCTATGAACGTGTTAACGAGGTGCAAATTAATATTGCCAAACAATGGCTAAAGGCAGCGGGCTTAGGCGACCGGGGCTCTGAGCCCTTTCACACCATGAGTTACGGGGAACAACGACTGGTCCTGATTGCTAGAGCTCTTGTGAAGTCGCCATTGCTATTGGTTTTAGATGAACCGACCCAAGGCCTCGATGAGCTCAATCGATCGCGAATTCTGGATTTACTGAAGACACTTGAAGCACGCCGTCATACCACCCTGATTTTTGTCAGCCACCGACAAGACGAGTATTTGTCGTTGTTTAAGCGACATCTACACTTAAGAATGCCAGTGACCACCGATCAAAACTCAGAAAAACCGTCGACTCAATAGGTATAGGGGTCGACGTTGTAGATGGTAGCGACTAGGCTCAAAAGAACACATCAGCGGTATCGGGATACATGTGAGATCACTCGGTAAACTTTTTATCCTCATAGCAGTGCTTATCAGTATCCTTGCTGTCAGTGCGCTGGTTGTAAAAGACAGCGATTTATTTCGAGATTTTGTCGCGCTAAAACTCAGCGAAGTCCTTGATCGAACCGTCAGCTTTTCAAAACTCGATATCGACATTGATGTCGACCAGTCGATCACCATTGAAGTCGATGATGTTGTTATCGCACAGCCCGAAGGGTTCACAGGTCCAGCCTTTTTAAGTTTGGCGTCCGCCACACTTCGCACCTCAGTTCCCAATCTTTTATTGACCCAGCCCAAAATCAACTCGCTGACATTAACCGAACCTCAGCTGCACCTCATTCAGGGCCTAGATGGTCAGCCCAACTGGAAATTTGGGGGTGCTAAAACGCCGGCTTCCAGCATCACGGGCAAGGCCTCATCTACGGGGTTACCGGTCTTTTTAGAACACGCCGATATGAAAAAATTGCAGCTAACGCTTATCGATAGCCGCGAAGAGGCTCGAACCCTGCACGCCGATGCCACGTTGAGCCAAGATGTCAGCGGCGCTAACTTGTCGGTGAACGGCAACGTTAATGAGGCGCCATTTAGGGCGGAGGTTACCGCATTATCAGCAGATGCTTTTGCCTCTTTGAAGGACGTTAATCTCGGCCTTGATATGAACTTGGGCGACGTACATTTATCGGGGCAGGCGCTGGTCAGTAATCTTCGAGCGCCCGCGAGACCTCAAGTGGAGCTGGCACTGCAGGGGCCAAGCGTTGAGTACTTTACCGACCTTCTCAACCTACCGCCATTAAGTCAGGGCCCCTTAGATTTGAATATTTCTGTGCAACCCGGCATAGACGACATGGTCGTTCGGCTTGACGGTTTGATCGGTGACTTTTCAGCGGTTATCAGCGGCAAAGTTAATGATTTTCGAGCCTTGTCTCAGGTCGATATGGCCGTCGCAATTAGCGGACCCGATATTGGGCGTCTGGGCGATTTAGCCGGGATGCCTAACATACCCCACGTCCCTTTCAGTGCGACAGGCAAGGTCATAAGAGACCAAAAAAAGCTGCGTATTAGTGATTCTCGAATCAATATAGGAAGGCTTCAAATAGCGGCAGATCTGGAGATTCCAGATTTAGAAACCCCTATTCAGGCCAATTTGTCTGCAGAAGCGTCAGTGCCTGCGATCGAGGTTTTTCAAGATGTCTTTATGCTCCCGGAGGGTGTGAAAGGTGCCATGACGGCGCAGATCGTTTTAGAAAGCGACAAGCAGCAGACCTATGTCAATAGCCTGCTCATCACCGACTACGGGGAACTGCAAGCCCAAGGCCAATTGCGTGGCCAGCGCGAATTGACCGGAACTTCGATGACCCTTTCGGCAAAAGGCAATGATCTTGGGGCTTTGTTGTTACTGGCTAATCAAAATCCGGGTTTTCATGACCTTTGGTCTATAGAAACAGATGTCATGGTCACTAAAAATCACGTGGAATTGAGCGCTGGAAAACTTTCATTCGAGGGCATTTCAAGTGGGTTTACAGCGATTCTTCCACGCAATAACCCCACTGCCGAATTTTCCACCACGCACAATGTAACGGTGGCCGATCCAAAGCGAACCGCCAGCTATTGGCTGCAAAACCCCGATTCCCTCGCACTGATTCCCAACCAAACTGTGACAGGCAATATCACTGCCGATTGGTCCACCGATACCCTGGACCTACGCGATCTGACACTCACCTTGTCAGATATGGTGGTTAAAGGCGCTCTAACAGTAAACCCAGAACAAAAGTCGGTCATCGGCGATTTAAGTCTACGCGGGGAAAATCTGACAAACGTGCTGCCTCAGCAATTGCTACCACCTGGCATTCCACCCGACCAGCTCGATCAAGCGCTTAGCGCCACCAGCAAATTAACGGTGAAACCCGGGAGCTTTAGGGCTAATGACTTAAAGCTACAAATCGGAGATTTGGCGATCGACGGCAATGTGCAATTTTCTGAAGGCGCTGTTGATCTCGACGCAACGCTTGCCGTAGACAACGCTTATGCTTGGGCGGTAATTGACGAAAGCATCGCCTCAAAACAGCCTCTAGCAATTACAGCAAACGTAGATCTGACCCAAAGTGGCTCTCAAATTTCTTTTCAGGAGCTAACAATACAGACGCGTGCAGGGGCAACACTACACTCAAGAGGTGAGCTTCAGCTTGGCGAAACCTTTGCCGGTACAGGCCTGGAGATCAGCGTCGATCTTCCCGATTTGCAGCGACTGGGTTGGCTGGCAGACCTTGCTCTACCAAAAATTCCATTGCAGATAGAGGCTTCGTTGGAGGGCAACAAATCCCATCTCAGCGCGACGACGCTAACCGTAAAATCCTCAGCTTCAGAATTTAGTGGACGGCTTCGTGTTAGTGACCCTTCACACCCCAATATTCAATTGGCATTACATAGCAATATGATGGATTTACGGCCGCTTTATGGGCCGTCCCTCGCCGCCACAGAAAACCGAACCTCCGCTTCAGCAACCTCTGCCTCAGCAACATCCACCCAATCCAAAACGACGAAACCCAAAAGAAGTAGACCTAAGAACAGTAAGACTAGCAACAAGCAAAAAAAAATCGCGCGTACCAAGAAGGTGATTCCTGTTGCCGAGATCAATTTGGACATCTTGAAGCGCTTCGACGCGGACGTCAGTATCAACATAGACCGATTTATAGGGAAAAAACGGCGATTTAATAATATCGAGCTGATCAGTCAGGTCCGTCAAGGACGCCTTATCGTTGATAAAGCGATGATTAGGAGTGAGTCTGACGGCCGCATAGAATTATCGGGTTTTGCGGTTCCCGGAGACGCCGAACACCACTTTGGTCTAACGATCGATGGCACCAATGTCCGACCTGTTTTGCCCAGCGCCGCCATTGAACTCGACGAATTAACCGCCCTACCGCCCGCTAATTTTTCAGGTGAACTGTCAGCTTCGGGCAATACGGTACGAGAGCTCGCGCAAAGTTTGACCGGTACTGCGCAAATGACCATGGCCGAAGGTATTATTCCTGGGGAGCTGTCAGGCTTTTTCACCAATGACTTCCTTGCTGAGCTACTGTCACTACTTAACCCACTCGAGGAAGAAGAAGAGTTTACAAAACTCCAGTGTGCGGTAGCTTTTGCAGAGGTCCTTGATGGCAAGGTTAAAGGCGACCCCTTTGCTACCGTGGTGTCAGAAAAGTTGGCCATTGTCAGTAAAGGGCAAATCGATTTGCACAATGAAAAGCTATTCCTGACTTTTAATACCGTTCCACAAAAAGGCTTAGGCATTAGCGCAAGCTCTGCCTTTAACCCCTTTATTGGCGTTGCCGGCACCCTAGCTCGACCTCAGGTGACTCTGGACCCCGAAGGCGCCCTAGTCCAAGGCAGCCTTGCCGTTATGACCGGGGGCATTTCTCTTATCGGAAAGAGTTTTATTGATCGACTGTCCGTCAGCAAAAAGTCCTGTAAGAAAGCTGAGGACAAAATGGTTAACGAGCGTGCGGCGTCTCAGCAGGCTTTTGAGAGTTTCCGCAAAGCCGTTTTGCCCTAAACAATCACCCTCGTCCCTTTTGGCGGCACTTCACACCGTTACATTTAGGGAGTCGTATCTGTGGTTTCAGCGTCGGCCGAGGGCCCCGAATACGACGTAATCTGACGACTCTGGTCCAGATAAAAGCAAAAATCAGCGCGGCCTGGCATAACCTGCAGGCCCCACTCCGTGAGTCGTTGATAGAACTCGACAAAGCGTTCGACGCCGCGCCTATCCATTAAGGCGCCATTTACTGGAGAACTGAGCCGGTGCCGCTTAATCAGCTTTTGCTCCTGCTCCCAGCGCCAATCGACCACGGTGTCAAAGTGCGGGGCTTTTAAGACAACGAGTGTCGTGATCAGATCAAATACCGTTGCGTACTTGCCTGCTAAGGCTTTGTTAACGTCTCGGCGCCAAATAGCAGTTGGATCCTGCTCACGCTCCAATCCGTTAGCCGGCTGATCTAAACGCTGCTCGGGCTCGGGAGGCAGGCCCACACACCACCCCTCAAGTATGACCACGTCAATATTGTGAGGCGCGACAGTCTTGCCATGAGGCGCTCGATCATCGGTCGCCTTGTCAAACTCAGGAATGACAATCTCCCCATCGCTGCGCGTGATCACGGCCTGCATAACGGCTTCTAACAGAGCAATGTCATGGGTACCGGGCACACCGCGGGTAGCAAACAGCGGGTGGATATTTTCCGCCAATGACTGCCGGTCATGCTTTGTCAGGTAAAAATCATCGATCGAAAACCGCAACACACTAAGGCCAAAGACCGTGGTTAACCAAGCTTCTACTAACGCTGCTAAGGTACTTTTCCCCGAGCCCTGGCATCCGTGTATACCGATAATCTGCGGGGGGCTGGCCGGTAGCGTTTTCTCCTCGCAGTGGCGCTGCCATGTAGCCTCAACCAAGGGCAAAAACCAGGTCTCGGCAGTCTCACGATAAAGCTCGGGCAAACGCTCTCGAGTCAGGAAGGTTTGCCAAAAAGCAGCGTCAGGGCGCCTGTCTCCTTCATCGTACATAAACTCAGCGTTTCTCCGTCAAAGCCCTCGCTCGGGCGGCGAGCTTACGAGGTTGGGCAATGGGCTGTGATAAATGACCACTCGCTAGGGAGTACTATGTACTTTGCCGCAATGAGCTAGCCGTGTATGTTGGCAATAATGATGCCTGAGTAGGCCTACGCTGACCATTTAAAGGAATGACTCCTTGAATTTTTCTAAACTCCTCGCCGATATCGATGCCTCAAAGCCGGGCCCTGAAACAGCAGCAATCTTTGATTTCGATGGCACTATTATCGCCGGATTTTCCGCCACGGTGTTCCTGCAAGACGCATTAACGCGAGGCGAGCTTAAGCCTGATGAACTTTATGAGCTAACCCGAGCACTTACCGGCTTTGGTTTGGGTAATATGGGATTTTCAGCCCTTATGGCAGTTCATGCCCAGTATTTGGCAGGACGCAACGAGAACGAATACACCCGCAACAGCGAACGCTTGTTCCGCAAAAAAATAGCGCGGCTCATTTACCCAGAGGCACGGGAACTGATTGCGGCTCATCAAGCAAAAGGTCACTCGGTCGCAATCATCAGTTCAGCAACACCTTACCAAGTACTCCCAGCGGCGAAAGACCTCAATATTGATCGCGTATTTTGTACCGGACTGGAGGTAAAAGACGGCCGCTTTACCGGCGCGGTCGTTAAGCCAACTTGCTTTGGCGAAGGCAAGGTCGATGCTGCTCAGGCTTTGGCGCGAGATACCGGTGCGGATCTGAGTCAGAGCTTCTTCTATTCCGACAGTGTCGACGATATTCAATTACTCGAATATGTGGGGCGACCCGTCACTTTGAACCCCAGAAAGCGACTCAAGCAAATCACCCAGGAAAATAATTGGCCCACGACAACTTTCGACAGCCGGGGCCGAATATCTGTCAATCGGTTTCTACGATCGGTCGCTGCCACCGGCTCCCTCGTGGGCAGCGTGGCAGCAGCACTGCCCCTGTACGCGTTGACAGGTTCTAAAAGAGACTCCCTCAACTTTTCGATCTCGTTATTTGCCGATACCTGCAGTGCGTTGATAGGGCTTGATCTAGAGGTCAATGGTGAACAGCATTTGTGGGCCCAGCGTCCAGCTGTGTTTATGTTTAATCACCAGAGCAAGGCTGACGTCGCTGTTATGGCGCGCCTAGTCCGGCGCGATGTTGTTGCCGTCGGTAAAAAAGAAATTCAGCGCATACCCCTGATTGGCCAAGCCATGGGGGCGGCGGGGGTCGTCTTTATTGACCGCTCTGATCGGAATAAGGCCATTGAATCTATGGCGCCACTCGCAACGGCCATGCGAGAGGAGGGTCAGTCTCTCGTAATTGCACCTGAGGGTACTCGCGCCCCGACGCGCAAGTTGGCCCCCTTCAAAAAGGGTGGCTTTCATATGGCGATGCAAGTCGGCGTGCCCATTGTGCCGGTTGTGATTCATAACGCAGGGGACATCGCGCCAAAAGGCGATTTTGTCTTCAAACCGGGCACCGTGCGCGTAGACGTGCTGCCTCCGGTCGACACCACTGACTGGACGCTGGATAAAATGGACGAACAAGTCACAGGGGTTCGCAACCTGTTCCTGCAAGCCCTAGGGCAACCGGAACAAACTGTGGAGCAGACGCTGAAAGAGCAACAAGCACTCCCTGAAGATATGCGTCCCGAAAAAGCCGGTAAAGCGGCCAAAAAACCAAGGGCTACGACCAAGAAAAAGACCGTTAGCAAAGTTTTAAGCAAAGCGGCCGCAAAAGGTCGGCAAGTGGCTGGCAAACGCCCCACCCAACCTAAAGTTAAAAAAGAGAGCGCATCGTCGCCCGCTGCCAAACCCAAAAAGGCGGCAAAACCCAAGGTCGCGAGCAAAAATAAAGCCACCCCCAAAACAACCGCTGCAAAAACTACGGCGCGCAAAAAAGCGCGCACCACCAGCAAACCCCGAGGAGCTTCTGTAAAGCCGAAGCTGGCTTCGGGAAGGTAATTTTTGGTTATGGCTACAGCCTATCCTGAGATCATTGATCGGAACTCGCCATGGCCAGATGACCAGCGCCCCATTATATTTTTGCTGGATGCAACATCGGGCACTGAGCGCCAACTGTTGACCGACTGGATTAGTGCTCACAAACCCGAGGGTGCTGAAGCCCGGATTATTCAGCTTTCTCTGGGAGACGACCGAAAGCCCCTGGAGGTGACGCCTTTACTCAACGCCCTGGCGCAAGATGTCGACATTTTAGTGGCCCCCCTCCGAGTGGCCTGGACTCCCAGTGCCGGCGCGGTTGCTGCAGGCCCCCGTTTACGCGATTTAATTCAGGGACCCGAGCGACGTCCTGGCCCATTGCGATCACGGTATACCCTCTTTCGCCACCCGGAGCGGGTCCACCTCATTAAGGGTTCGCCCGATGGCACAGAAACCATGGCTGTGCGCTTTGCGGGGAAGTACGCTATTGAAGCGAAGGGCAACCGAGAAGCCTTTGCAATCTTCATTGCGCGACAAGCCGCCATCGTCCTAGACGCAACAGAGCGGAAACTGCAAGGAGGACGCTACAAGGTTCCTCGATATATTGCGCAATCCCTGCGCAGCAACCAAATACTCAAGGATCAGCTGGCTAATATTGCAACCGATCGTGGCGAGCCCATCGGTGAGATCAAAGAAGAGCTCAATGAGTATTTCAAAGAGATGATCTCTATACCGACCAGCTTCTGGCTTGATGTTTGGATTAAGTTTTGCAATTTTTGCCTGGGTCTGGGCTACGAAAGAGCGTTGAACTACAACCCTCAAGACCTAGAGCGTGTAAGGAGTATCGTTCGCGACCATCCCTCCGCACTGCTGTGGACCCATAAAACCTATATCGACGGCTTTGTGGTACCCAAGCTCCTCTTTGACAACAATTTTCCTATCCCACATTTTTTTGCAGGCGCCAATCTCAACATTCCGCTACTGGGATTTTTGGGGCGCAGGGCGGGTGGCATTTTTATTAAGCGCAGTTTTGCCGATAACCCGGTTTACAAGGCGGCTCTTCGCCAGTACATCGGCTATCTCATGGAGAAACGCTTTCCGCTGACATGGTCATTTGAAGGCACTCGCTCACGCCTGGGCAAGCTAATGCCCCCAAAATACGGCGTCTTAAAATACGTGATCGAGGGCTGCCACAGCGCGGGATCTAAAAACGTACATATAATCCCCGTGACTGTCTCTTATGACCTTATTCGAGATGCCGAGGAGTATGCCCGAGAGCAGGCGGGGGTGCCCAAAGCCCCTGAATCTCTAGGTTGGCTTGTCGGTTACATCCGGAGTTTGGCCCGGCCCATGGGCAAAATTTATGTCGACTTTGGTGAGCCCGTTGTTTTACCAGAGCCACCCAGCCCTGATGATCGACTTGCGCTGTCAAAGATTGCGTTTCAGGTGGCGGTAGAGGCGAATCGCGTCACACCGATCACCTACCCCGCGGTAATTTCCATGGCCCTTTTGGGGGTATATCCACGGGCCCAAACTGAATCAGAAGTTGCCGAGACCGTCGCTGACATTGTTAGCTGGGCGAGAAACAGTGGACTGCGCATGTCACCCGATTTCGATCGCCAACAGCAAGAAGGTATGGGGACACTTTTAGACCTCATGATCGGGGAAGGCATCATTACCCGCTTTACCGGGGGGCCCACGACGGTATACGGCATTGAACCGGCCAACGTCGGGGTGGCCAGTTATTATCGAAATACCATCGTCCACTTTTTCATTAACAAAGCCATTATTGAGCTCGCATTAATTGCCATCGCTGAATACGGAGATCATGATCTCGACCAGCAGGTGGAAGCGCTATTTTGGGCTGAAGTTCTAGAGTTGAGAGACCTTTTCAAGTTCGAATTTTTCTATCCCCCCACAGAGACATTTCAAGCCGAGATTTCAGGAGAGTTGGATCGCATCGACGCGAGCTGGCGACAAGAGCTTGCTACTGGCGTAAAAGGTGCTCGACGATTACTGGCCATGATGACACCCCACGTTGCTCATATGACCCTGCAAATGTACGTCGAGTCCTACAGCATTGCCGCCGACCTGCTGGCAAATCTTGACGCTAATGAAACCGTTGATGCGTCGGACTTCGTCGATCGGTGCATGAATTACGGGAAGCAGGCATTGCTGCAGCGACGGGTCTCGAGCGAGGCTTCAAACCTTAAATTGCTGTTCAAAAATGCTTGGGATACCTTGGCCTCCCGAAAGCTGACGGATCATTCGCGCCCCGACTGCTTTGACGCTAGGCGGCACCAAGCAGAGGCCTTAGATAGGCTGATCTACCGCGTAGAAATTAGTCGAGCTTCTGCCATTGCAAGCCGAGGACGACCCACCATTAGAGATGGAGCGCGCAGTGCCTTATAAAATTGCAGTTATGGGTGGGGGCAGCTGGGGCACTACGGTGGCCTCACTGGTGTCACGCAACGCCGATATCATGCTCTGGGCCCGGGATGCCGCCACGGTTGACGACATTAATGGCAACCACAGAAACAGTCGCTATCTTGGCGACGCGCCTCTCAATACAACACTACAAGCAACCGTTGATCCCGTTGAAGCCATTGCAAATGCAGATGCTGTCATCATGGGCATACCGTCAAATAATTTTCGATCTGTACTATCCGATATCGCACCCCACTTACCCCAAGGCGCCCCCCTCATTAGCCTAACCAAAGGTCTCGAACGGGGTTCGCGGTTACGCATGACCGAGATTTGTAGAGAAATAGCGCCTGGGCGGCCCGTGGGTGTACTAACAGGTCCCAACCTGGCGCGAGAAATTGTTGCCGGTCAGGCTGCGGCCGGAGTTTTAGCCCTCGATGACCCCGGACCCCAAGTTTGGCTGCAGCCGCTGCTCAATGTCGGGCTGTTTCGGGTTTATACCAATCCAGATCATATCGGCTGTGAGTTGGGCGGCGTCTTCAAAAATATTATCGCCATTGCTGTAGGCATGGGCGACGGCCTCGGGGCCGGAGATAATACCCGGGCCGCCCTGATCACACGGGGCCTCGCGGAGATGACACGACTGGGCACTGTACTAGGAGGGCGCGCAGAAACCTTTGCCGGCCTTGCTGGCATGGGCGATATGATCGCGACTTGCACTAGCCCCCAGAGTCGAAATCGTCATGTAGGCATAGAGCTCGCCAAGGGGCATTCTATTGACGATATTATTGCCAGCATGCACATGGTGGCTGAAGGGGTCAAAAGTGCCCCCACTGTTATCGAGCTAGCTAGCGAGCACGGTATTGATATGCCGATATCCACCGACGTTTTTAAAGTTGTGACAGGGGCATCAAACGCTCGTGGTGTTTACCGGGGCTTACTTCGGACACGGGCTGCGGCTGAATCTGAGCCGGGCTGAGGAGACTGTAAAAATGCATTTCGTTCACTTAGCCGTATACTTTTGAAACGACCCGCGTACCCAACACTGACAGCGATACCAAACACCAAACCCCACGGGAGTCACTCATGATAATAAATAGGGCTTTAAAGCCGCTGGCTTTTATAACCTTGACTCTCTTGTTGGTTGGCTGTGCAAGCAGCCCCAACGGGCGCAGCCAGTTTTTGTTGATCTCACCGGAGGCTGCAATTCTAGAGTCAGAAGCTGCCTATCTGAGTACGGTAGGAGCCCTAGACCAAGAGGGCAAGTTGGTCACAGACCCCAATACCATGGGCCGAGTTAGCCGCATTACCGGCCGCCTTGTGACCGTTGCTGAACAAAATTTTCCGGGAAGTCGCGACTGGCAATGGAGCGTTGCGATCATTGATGATCCTGAAACCGTGAACGCATGGTGCATGGCGGGAGGGCGCATGGCTTTGTATACAGGTTTGATCAGTCAGCTGGAGCTTACCGACGACGAACTCGCTCAAATTATGGGTCATGAAATTTCTCATGCCTTGGCCAACCACACCGCCGAACGCATGTCCCGGGCTATGGCCACTACAATAGGCGTTGTCGCTGTGGGAGTTGCCGCAGACAATAGTGGCGCCGCCATGGCTGGAGCCGCACTCTTAGCCAACGTAGCACTGGAGTTACCCAACTCCCGAATCGCCGAGACCGAAGCCGATACCATTGGCATGGAACTGGCCACACGAGCCGGCTACGACCCAGAAGCCGCCGTCACTCTTTGGCAAAAAATGGGGAGTTTGAATGACAAGCGACCGCCGGAGTTTCTCAGCACGCATCCGGAGCCGGAAAATCGCCAGGCTGCCCTGCAGCGACAGATACCGTCAATGCTGGCTCTTAATCCAACGCGCACTAAAGCGCCTATCACCGAAATAGAGATCGTTCGCTGAAGCGATCTCTTAGCGCACGGTATGAAGAAACTGCAAATGTGTTTCGTATTGGTTCAGCATGTCCAAAACCACTTGCTCTTGAGACCAACCCATAATGTCATAGTCTTGCCCGCCCTCGATTAAGTGGACTTCAGCGCGGTAAAAAATCTCATCCTGGTGCATGCTTTCGAGTGACTTACCCGATAACGACTGATCAGGTAGCGGGTGGCCTCGCATATTGACCTGATAAACAAAATCAATCTCTTCACCGTGGGCGACCTCGAAGCGCAAAATACCGTCATCTGCAATGTGATCGGCCATTTCAGTTCGGATGCCATGCCCATTGAGCTCCTCGGCGAAACTTTGCATCGCTGGAAACACCACGTCGCGCTGGAAACTTTGTACGTTGGCATCGGCGGGGTAAGCGAGCAAATTGGCCAGCCGTTGACGCCACTCTGGGTCCCCAGCTTCAGTGGGTGGGTGAATCGGAATGACTTGGCGCTTGGCACCATCAACCAGCAGCGCTTTACCAAAACCCCAAAACGCCCCAAGCAGCGCGACTGAGAAGGGCAATGCACTGGCGATAGTCGCTGTCTGCAGCGCCTGCAAGCCACCACCGACCAATAAAATAGAAGCAATCAGCGCGATAACGAGTGTCCACACGGTGCGCTGTAAAACCGGCGTATTGTCGTTGCCCCGGGCGCTCAACATGTTGAGTACCATGGCTCCGCTATCGGCTGAAGTGACAAAGAAGATCACAATCATTGCCAAACAAATCAAACTGAGAAGCTCGGTTCCCGGCAGATACTCGAGAAACATAAACAGTCCAACCGCTTGGTTGTTTTGTACTGCCGCACCAAGCTCAGTGACGCCCTGATTAGAAATCAGTTCTATCGCGCTGCCCCCTAGCACCCCCATCCAGAGACAAATAAATAAAGTGGGGACAACCGTTACGCCGACAAGAAACTCGCGAATTGTCCGGCCTCGAGAAATTCTCGCAACAAAAACACCGACAAAAGGTGTCCAGCTAATCCACCAACCCCAATAAAAAATCGTCCAGCCCCCCAGCCAGTCTGAGGGCGCGTACACGTACAAATCGAGGGTTTGGGGAATAAGGCTAGCAACGTATCCGCCAAAATTTTGCAGTGTTCCCGATAACAGTAAAGCCGTTGGGCCCGCTATTAATATGAGCGCCAATAACAGGACCGCCAGCACCGTATTGATTTCAGAAAGACGCTTGATGCCGGCATCAAGACCCATCACCACCGACACCGTTGCCAATGCCATAGTGCCGAAGATGAGGCCCACCTGAACCCATACATTAATGGGTAAATCAAAGAGATAGTTGAATCCCGTGTTGATCTGCAAGACCCCTAAACCCAAGCTGACCGAAATACCGTAGGTCGTGCAAATAACCGCAAATACATCGACTGCAGCGCCCATAGGCCCATAAATGCGCTCGCCTATTAGTGGGTAAAAGGCTGAACGCAGGGTGAGGGGAAGATCGTGGCGATAGGCGAAGTAAGCCAGCACCATTGCAACCGCTGCATACGTCGCCCAGGCATTAAAACCCCAGTGAAAATACGCCAGCTGAATTGCTTGGGCGGCGGCAGCCGTCGTGCCGCCTTCGCCGATTGGCGGTGACAGATAATGCATTACCGGCTCAGCAATGCCATAAAACATAAGGCCAATGCCGATTCCTGCCGCAAAAAGCATAGAAAACCACGAGAGAAATCCGTAATCGGGCTCGGAGTGATCAGGGCCCAGCTTAATATCGCCATAACGCGATGCAGCCAAGACGATCACCATGACGCCTATTAAAGCCACGACCAGCACATAGAACCAGCTTGCCGTTGCCACGATCGCCGATTGAAATCCTGCAAAGAGCTCGGCGCCCTCACCCGGCATAGAAAGCACCACAAATACGGCACCGAATAACAAAATTATGGCGGGGTAAAACACGGCGGGATCGACGCTAAAGCGACGATTTTCTGGCTCGGTCATAGCTATCTCTTATTATAAATTTTGCCCAGTATACGTGCCAAGGACCTCTGGCCGAGTCCTTTATACACAAAGTTCAGGTTATTGAGGTGCGTCCACACTAAATTAACCCTCGTAAAAGACACAGCAGCACGTTGGCATATTTGTAGGTCAGCTTTTACGCAGTCAACCAGCTTTACCCAGCCGCTAAATTTACCTGAGCGGCATCCACCCGGGCTAAAACAGTCGAAATAAGCGCTCTGAAAGCCTCGAATCACCCAAGCTTAGATCACAGATTTAGCCAGATCATCTTCTACTAAAGCTCCGCAAGCCCTCGGGGCGCGTGAAAAACGCGGCCAGCCACCTGAGACAGATCCCAGCGACGTTTTAATGCTTTGCCACAAGGATGTCTCAACCTTCTTTTATAGGAGCATCTATAGGCGCATTGCTAGGCGCACCGCGGATATCAAGGCCAACTGAGTCTGACCACCGTACAGATCAGTGCTAACTGGGCCCATTAATAGGCAATTTTTCCCCAAAAATAAGGGGATGCATCTGCAAATTACTTTGGGTTAAAATGAAATGATAAGAAAAATGAAGACGTCAAAATAACTTTCGATCCCAAATCAATACCAAGAGGACCGCTCATGAGGAATCCAATGAATTTGCAACGCCGCCAACTGGCAACGGCTGTAGGCGCGGCGCTGATGCCAATGCTCGCCGCGACCACTGCTCAGGCACAGCTTGAGGAAGTGGTTGTTACCGCAACCAAACAGGAAGCCAGTTTGCAAGATGTCGCGGTGGCGGTATCTGCGTTGACTGAAGAGTCGCTGAACCAACGCGGCATTACTAACTTTTCTGATTACCTGATCGAGCTACCCAACGTGACGGCCGGTGGTGCAGGCCCGGGTCAATCAACCATGTACATCCGTGGTGTCGCTTCAACAACGCCTAACCTCACAACTTCAGGTGTTGCCGGTCTTAGCCCCAACGTGGCCATGTACCTTGACGAACAGCCTCTGAGCCAACCCGGTCGAAACCTGGACGTTTATATTGTCGACATGAACCGTGTTGAGGTTCTGGCAGGGCCCCAGGGCACGCTGTTTGGCGCGAGCTCTCAGGCAGGCGTGGTGCGGCTAATTACTAACAAGCCTGATACCACCGAATTTTCCGGCAACATCAAAGCCGGCACGTCTTGGATGAAAGACGGTGAGATGAACTACAACGTCAACGGCACCATCAACGTGCCCATCACCGATAACTTTGCCATACGCGCTTCGATTTACGCCGACCAAAAAGGCGGCTACATCGACAATGTCGCGGGCACTCGCTCTGTACGCGAGAGTGCGCGTTTCCGCTCAGGCAGTACCAAGCGTTCTAACGGTACCGAAGTGGGCTTCCGCGGCGGATTTCAAGCGGGCGCAGACCTCAGCAACGTTAACTTCATTGACGCCGACAACGCAGCGTTAGTTGAAGATGACTTTAACGATACCCGCTACACCGGCGGACGCATCAGTGCGCTGTGGAACGTGAACGATGATTGGAGTGTGCGCGTTGGCGCCATGGTCCAAGAAATCGACAGTGATGGCACGTTCTATGCCGATCCCAACCTCGGTGATGACTACAAAATCCAGCGTTTTGAAGCTGAAAACATCAAAGACGAGTACACCAGTCTCAACTGGACCGTGGAAGGACGCTTGGGTGCTCTTGATGTGATTTACACCGGCGCGTTTACCGAGCGTGAAACCGACCAACGCGTAGACTACTCAGACTACCTGTTCATTGGTCAGTACATCCCTTACTACATTTGCGACTACTACGTGTCGTACACAAGCTTCGCACCCGGCGGTGTTCCAACGGGCAACTGTTATTCACCTAACTTGTATACAACCAACAAGGTCGATAGCGAATTCCAAACTCACGAACTGCGCTTCAGTACCGACCAAAGTGCGCGAGTACGTGTAACCGCAGGTGCCTTCTACAGTGACATGGAGCTGACCGAGCAGGTCGACTTCTCTTACCCCAGTAACCAACTGGTAGACGCTTGGGGCGCAGGATCGGGCAATGGCTTTGGTTTTGCACCGAACTCCAACTACCCCTACGACGGTCAGGGCGGTTATCGACCCGGTGAGGGTCCCTACCCCGCCGATACGATTTTCCGAAACGATATCTTGCGTACCGACGAGCAGATGGGCTTTTTTGGTGAGGTCAGCTACGACCTATCAGACAGCCTGACCATTACCGGTGGTCTGCGCTACTACGACTATGAAGTGGATCTGGCCGGTAGCGCCAACTCCTCGTTCTATAACATGAGCGGTAGCGACTACAACAAATTCGGTACCAACATTAACGACCTCTATGATGGCGATCAGTCGATTCGTTGGACGTACTCGGGTTTCTTCCCCTACGAGGCGAGCCCGGTCTATACGCCCAACAACCTACCTGATCCTTCAGACCCCAACTATCAGCGTATCGTGAACAGCATTTACGCCCCAGACGTGGCTGAAGACGACGGCGTAATTGGTAAAGTCACCCTCGCTTGGGCACCCAGTGATGACAGCATGTACTACGTCACATGGTCAGAGGGTTTCCGTACGGGTCTACTCAATCGACCCGGTGGTGCTTTTCAGCAGGATACCGGTTACACCGTTCCTTTTGACGTAGCCTCTGACGAACTGACCAACCTGGAGGTTGGCTGGAAGCTGGACATGATGGATGGCACCCTGCGCTTCAACGGTGCATTGTTCCTGGTTGATATTACCGACCTGCAAACGACCATCTTCGATACCAGCATTGTGAACCTGTTCTTCTCTGACAACGCAGCCGATGCTGACGTGAAAGGGGTTGAAGGCGACATTACCTGGCTCGCTTCTGACAACCTTACGATTGGTGGTGCGTTCTCTTTGCTAGATACCGAAGTTACCTCCAACAACACGCCTTCTACAGACGTGATCGTAGGTTCGGAGCTTGCGTATGCGCCGAACTACCAGGGTAACCTCTGGGCGCGCTATGAGTGGAATATTGGTGATGGCTGGATTGGCCACTTCATGCCTTCGGTAGCCTTCTCCGATTCCTCATACAGCGACATTATCTCTATTAACAGCATGGAGATTCCCAGCTGGACCAAGGTTAATCTGACGGCGGGTATTACGGCCGATCGCTGGATGGTCGAAGCGTTTGTTGACAACCTGACGGATGAGCAGGTGATCACCGGCGCTAACTACGTGAACGATCGAGAGCGTCTTGCCTTGGCACCCCCAACTACGGCGGGCATCCGGGTATCGATGGATTTCTAAGGTGAAGCAGGCTTAGAAAGCTCGTAACTAAGTGCTCCTACGGGAGCACTTTTTATTTGTACCGACTGTTTGTGAAGCAACATGACTGAAACAACGACACCAAGTGCCGAGGGGTTGGATGGCGTTCAAGCCCTGATGCAGGCCGGGCAGATACCCGATGCCCTGGAATCTCTGAACCAACTGCCAGAAGATGATCGTCAATCCCAAATGGGACTGTACATGCGGGCCGTGTGCCTCAGGCATCTGAAAGAAAAAATGGGGGCCGAGCAGGTACTGCTCAGCCTCATTGACCGCTTTCCCAACTATGGCCGGGCGTTTCAGGAGTTGGGGCATCTGTACCGCGATTCACTGCGCAACCCTGAAGCGGTCAGCGCCTATGCCACAGCGTGTCATATGAACCCGGCGCTTAAAGCGAGCTGGCTTGGCCAATACAAATTACTCGACAACGCCCGCTCCCCCGATCGTTTGGCCCAAATTCAGGAACGCCTTCAATGGCTTGAAGGGCTGCACCCCACCCTGCTCGCGAGCCTCGATCTTCTCCATGAGGGGCGATTACTCAAGGCGGAGCGACTGTGCCGCAGTTTCCTACAAAAAAATCCAAAAAATATTGAGGGTATGCGACTGCTTGCCGATATCGCGATACGCCACGGTGTACTCGAAGATGCTGAGTTTTTACTGGAAAGCGCCGTTGCTTTTGAGCCCACCCATCATCAGGCGCGCATCGATTACATACAGGCATTGAGTAAAAGACAGCGCTATCAGCAGGCAACCGATGAAGCCCGGGCGTTGATGACCAGTAACCCCGGCAGCCCCATGCTCCAGTCACTCTATGCGATCCAATGCATGCAGCTAGGGGACTATCAAACAGCGCTAACGCTGTTCGATCAAATTCTTGAAAAATTGCCCAAAGACCCGGTGACCCATGTTTCCAAAGGACACGCCTTAAAAACAGGGGGGCAAGGGGACGCAGCGATCACGTCCTATCGCGAAGCGATTGCCGCCCAACCCTTGCACTGTGAGGCTTGGTATTCGTTAGCCAACTTAAAGACTTATCGTTTTGACGAAGCCGAGCTGACCACCATGCTCGAGCTGGACAAACACCCTCAACTGGCAGGTCAAGACCGCGTATTTTTGCAGTTTGCCCTGGGCAAGGCCTTTGAAGACAAAGAGCAGTTCGACTTATCGTTTCATCACTACAACAAAGGTAATGGACTCAAGCACGCGCAGATTCAGTATAGAGCGGAGGGCACCACCAAAGAATGTGATGCACAAATTGCCGCCTGCACCCCTGAGCTCTTTGATCAGTCCAGCGGCAGTGCCGATGGCGCGCCCATTTTTATTGTCGGCCTACCCCGAGCTGGCTCTACGCTTCTCGAGCAGATTCTGTCATCACACAGTCAAATTGACGGCACCCTAGAACTCCCCAACGTACTGTCAATCAGCGGTAAGTTACGGCGCATGGGACAAGGTGAAGGCGCACAGCCCTACCCCTTCAACCTGGCAAACCTCAGCAAGGCGCAACTTCAGGACTTTGGTGAAGAATACATTCGTGACACACGAATTCATCGACAGAGCGCACCCTTTTTCATCGACAAGATGCCCAACAACTTTCGGCATATTGGTCTGATTCGCCTGATGTTACCCAACGCCAAAATCATTGATGCACGTCGCGATGCTATGGCTTGCTGTTTTAGTGGCTTCAAACAGCTCTTCGCAGAGGGACAAATGTTTAGCTACGATCTTGAGGACATCGCCCATTACTACCGCGATTATGTGCGGCTTATGGACCATTGGGATACGGTACTACCCGGTCATGTACTTCGGGTCCAACATGAAGACGTCGTTACCGACTTAGAAACCCAAGTCCGTCGGATGCTCGATTTCTGCGGCCTTCCCTTTGAAAAAACCTGTCTCGAGTTTCATAAAACAGAGCGTAATGTGCGAACGCCTTCCTCAGAGCAAGTTCGACAACCGGTGTACTCAACGGCACTGGAGCAGTGGAAACACTACGAGCCTTGGCTGGAGCCGCTAAAGACTGCCCTTGGGAGTTTATACTCGCATAAATCAGCACAGGCACCGCACCATGCCTGATCTAGAGGACCAAGTACTTACATCACTGCGGCGAATCATTCGAGCCACGCACTTACATTCCCGCAAGCTGGAAAAACAAACGGGGCTAACAACTCCTCAGCTGGTCATCATTCAGACCGTCAGCGCCCTTTACGACCCCACAGTTTCGGCGATTGCACATGCCGCAAGCCTGAGTTTGGCCACGGTGACGACCATACTCAATCGACTGGAAAGGAATGGTTTAGTCATGCGTAGCCGTAGTGCCACAGATCGCCGCCGCGTTATCGTTACTCTGACGGATGCAGGAGCCACCCTATGCGCCAGAGCCCCGAGGCCTTTACAGGACCAATTTGTTGATCACTTCAACAAGCTCACCCCTCAAGATAAGAATGAGATAGTGGCAGCACTGCATCGCGTCGCCGCTATGATGGACGTTGAAAGGATTGTTAAGCCTTCGCTGACCCTAGATAGCGAGTCGGTCGTCTGAGCACGGTTAACATGTCCGATAATAAGCGCCGGCTCACTTCTGTCAGATATTGATGGTTTACGTGTCGTAGCGGTACCCACCGTCGTTTAATCCCATTTTAAGATACGGGCCCGATGTCGGCGTTGACTTCTTCTTTGTGGTATCAGAATTTTTAATCACGCTGGTTAATCGTCAAATGCAGGCGGGCAGCTTCCGACTTTCCAGTTTTCATGCCAGACGAATAAGGCGGGCGCCTGCAAATGTGCTGGCTGCGGCTCCCTAAAACTCTCCAAACACCGAGGCCTTGATTAATAAGTGTTTGGGCAAGAACTTAATGAGGACCCCTAGACCTACATCTCACGGATAGCGTTTAAAATAGAAGAAAAGTCGAGCTTGCCATGACCCTTCGCTTGATGCGCTTGATAAAGTTGTAGGGCCAAGCGACCCAATTGATTATCCACACCGGTCCCGGTAGCGACCTCCTCAGCCAACCCCAGGTCCTTCACCATAAGGTCCACCATAAAGCCAGGGTCGTAGTTATTGCCCGCAGGTGCACCGGGCATAACTTCTGGCCACGGGTTGTAAACCTGTAACGACCAGTTATTACCCGAACTCGCTTTCATAATTTCTGACAAGACCGCGGGCTCAAGACCTGCCTTAGCGCCCATCGCCAAGGCCTCGCAAGTACCAATCATATGTACTGCCAACAGCATATTATTGGCCGCCTTGGCTACTTGGCCCGCACCTGCGGGCCCCGCATGAAATATTTTCTCGCCATTGCCCATGGCCTCAAGAATAACTTTTGCTCGTTCAAAAGCCGCGGGTGTACCACCACACATAAAGGCCAGAGTACCTGCCTGGGCTGCCGCAACACCGCCGGACACGGGCGTATCCATAAACTCAATGCCCTGCTCTGCCACTGCCAGACCCACATCCCGTGCGGTATCGCTATCGATCGTACTGGCATCCAAACATAGCGTGCCGGGTGATAGGTGAGCGAGAAGACCGTCATCACCAATATACACTTGCCGTACATGTTTTCCCGCGGGCAGCATGGTAATCACCACCTCAGCGTTCTTACAGGCGTCAACCGCGGAGCCTGCAACCGTTGCCCCTGCAGTTGCTACATCGTTAAGAGCCACCTCGGACAAATCAAAAATATGCAGTGTATGACCAGCGGCTAAAAGATTCTTAGCCATGGGCCCACCCATATTGCCAAGACCAATAAAGGCAATGTTTGTCATAAGAATTTCCTGTGGTTTGAGTTAGGGCAGTTCAAGAACGGGCGCACCCGGGGCGTCAGAGAAAAATCCATCCAAAACATTTTCAGGCACCGCTGCCACTGAACCGAAAGACCATTGGGGATTTCTGTCTTTATCAATCAACAGGGCACGAACCCCTTCACTAAATTCCGGATGTCTCATGATGTTAGCCGCCAGTCGCAGCTCTGAAATAAAAACCGTCTCGAGGTTAGCATCGCGGGTTTCGTTGAGCTGCCTGAATATCCATGCGGCGGCCAGTTTTGAACCATTCATCAAGCCGCCTTGGGCCCGCGCTAACCAAGAATCGTCGCCCTGCCAACGCGATATGCGATCGACGATTACGGTAAGGTCATCCCCCGATACCCAAGCATTGATTTCATCCATTAGAGGTTCCACCTGCGCCTCAGGCCTAGCTGTGCCTGCGGGCATGGTCTTCAGTACCGAGGCCACGATGCTGTGGGAGTCATCTGCAGACCAGTCGCTGGAAATCAGTGCGGCAATAACGTCATCGCGCTGCTGGTGTGCCAAAAAATAATGACCAAGACCACAAAACAAAGCGTCAGTCGCATTGATATTAGCCGCTGTTAAGGCCAGAAAGCGCCCCAAATGGCCGGGCATTTTATTGAGAAACCAGCTGCCACCCACATCCGGAAACAAGGCTATGGTGACTTCCGGCATGCCAATACGGGTGCGCTCACTCACCACCCGGTGGCTGCATCCCGCAAGAATGCCTAGCCCACCCCCCATAACCACGCCGTGCCCCCAGCAGATCACGGGCTTTGGGTAGGTGTGAAGGATGTAGTTCATCCGGTACTCTTGGGCAAAGAAGTTCTCAGCGTAATCGCAAGGTCCGCCCGGGGTTGCCTGGCAAGAATCCCGCAGCGCCTGTACATCGCCTCCGGCACAAAAAGCCTTATCGCCAACACCATCAATAAACACCGCCGCAACCGTATCGTCATCGCGCCAGGCCAATAAACTGGCCAGCAGGGCGTCAACCATGTCACGGGTCAAAGAGTTCAAAGACTGGGGTGCATTTAACGTGAGATGGCCAATCTGATGCGGGCCATCACCCAACAAGTTGCTATCAACTTTTCCGGACATAGTGCAGTTTCCTAACGGTTTTTCCAGGCCGGCTTGCGCTTCTCTAAAAACGCATTGACCCCTTCTCGCTGATCCTCAGTACTAAACAGAGCGACAAACTCCGTGCGCTCCGCAGCCAGCCCTCCAGCGATAGTGATGTCCCGCGCTGCGTGGATAAGCCGCTTGCAAGCAGCAACCGAGCTTGGGCTCTGAGCGCCGGCGCTGATCGCCAACTGCGTTGCCACTGCAAGCGCCTCGCCCGTGGCAACCACTTCCTCTACCAGCCCAATATCCAAAGCCTTGTCAGCGCTGAGGCGCTCACCGCAAAGAATCATTCGCTTCGCCCAGCCTTGACCCACCAATTGCGTAAGGCGCTGGGTACCACCGGCACAGGGTAGTAATCCGACCGTAGCTTCAGGCAAAGCCAGCTTGGCTTGGGTCTCGACCACGCGAATATCGCAGGCCATGGCAACTTCCAGGCCTCCACCCATCGCAAAACCGTTAATGGCGGCGACCGATACGCCGCGGAAATTTGACAGGGCCTCGAAAGCGGCACCAAAAGCCTCGCCCATAACCCGCGCCGTTTCGGGGTCACCATCAGCAAATAATTTAAGATCGGCACCCGCGGAAAAAAACTTGTCACCTGCACCCGTCAGCACCAGCGCATAGATCTGATCATCAGCATTGAGGGATTCGACAATGGCGCCAAGAGCCGGGAGGCTTTCCGTATCCCAGGTGTTGGCCGCAGGATTATCAATCGTAAGGGTTGCTACGTGACCCTCCACACTAACTTTAATTTTGTCCGAGGGGCTCGTAATCACTTTATAACCTCCAGTGCGCCGTCCATCATAAGTTTACGACCCACGATGACGCGCATGACCTCGTTGGTCCCTTCCAATATCTGGTGTACCCGGGTGTCACGGACATAGCGCTCCATCGGGTATTCACGAATATAGCCATAGCCACCGAAGAGCTGCAGAGCGTCGTTGCAGACTTTAAACCCGACATCTGTGGCAAAGCGCTTGGCCATTGCACAGTAGGTCGACGCTTGAGTATCCCCTGCATCGAGCTTACTGGCTGCAAGGCGAATCATTTGGCGTGCCGCAACGAGCTCGGTAACCATATCGGCCAGCTTAAATTGGGTGTTTTGAAAGTCGGCGATAGCTTGACCAAACTGATTTCTATCGGCCACATAGGCCTTGGCGTCTTCCAGAGCTTGCTGAGCCGTTCCCACCGAACACGTGGCAATATTAATACGTCCGCCATCGAGTCCTTCCATAGCAATAGCGAAACCCTGCCCCTCTTCACCGAGGCGATGACTCACCGGCACCTCAACGTTGTCGAAGGTGATCATTCGCGTAGGTTGAGCATTCCAGCCCATTTTGTGTTCTTTCTTCCCATAATTGACGCCGGGGGCATCTGCGGGAATCAACAATGCGGTGATACCTTTAGGACCGGCGTCCCCAGTGCGAGTCATTACGACCAGCACATCGGTATCCCCCGCTCCGGAAATAAATACCTTGCTGCCGCTTACACGATAGACATCGCCATCTCGATCTGCCCGAGTTCGAAGAGCAGCGGCGTCAGAACCTGCGCCGGGCTCGGTCAAGCAATAGGACGCAAGGCTATCTCCCGCAACAAGCCCCGGACACCACACATCAATGACGCTCTGCTGACAATACTTGCCAATCATGTTGGTAGCCATGTTGTGGATCGTTAAAAAGGCTGCGGTCGTCGTACAGCCCCGGGACAACTCCTCAACAATCAGACTCGCATCCAAACGGCTCATACCAAGCCCACCTGCATTTTCCGGGGTATACATGCCCATAAACCCCATATCACCGGCGGCCTTTAACGCGGCTTTGGGAAAAATGGCCTCCGCATCCCAGGTGGCCGCATGGGGAGCAAGCTCTCCCAGAGCAAATTCTCTGGCGCTGTTTGCGTAGGCTCGCTGGTCATCGTCGAGTTCGTAATTCAAAATCGCTTATCCCAAAACTGTGTTAAACATTGGCGGTTTGCAGGAGGGGCACTGTAACAAAATATTAAAGGCGGCTGGTCGGCAGATATTTGCGTCCCCCGGTCACGGGCCACGGCCTGCTAGCGACCCAACCGCAGCTCTCTCCTAGGCTTGCAATAAAGCTAGCGAATAGAGTTTTCCTGCCGAGTACGGGCTTCCTCAACATCACCCTCCGTAACGCGCTTCGGGTTGCCCAATGACCTGCTGATTTTGTTAACACTGAGTATCCAGCTTAGTTGCAGATCGGCTTCAGGTATGGGAGCCTCGACCTGACCCCACTTGGTACTAACCCCCAATCCTTGTTGCTGACAAGCCACCAGTTCAGAGCTTATCATAGGCTTCGAACGTTTTTCTTCACAAATACTGGAAGCGCAATGAACTCAGCAGTTATTGACCCCGTCACTGACCCACAAGCTTATATCGCCAGCCTTGTCGCACGCTCTCGTGCCGCCCAGCAGGCCATTGAGCATTACTCACAGGCGCAGGTGGATGATTTGATTCGTGCCATGGTTTGGGCGGTGGCCCAACCTGGTGTTGCCGAGGAGGTCGCGCAATTTACCGTAGACGAAACCCAGCTGGGTAACTACGAAGGCAAATTTCTCAAGATTCAGCGTAAAACACGGGCGACGCTGGCCGACATCATCAACGATAAATCGGTCGGAATTATTGAAGAATACCCCGAACGGAACATTAAAATTATCGCCAAGCCACTGGGCGTGATTGGCGCATTGGCACCCTCTACCAACCCTGAAGCGACGCCAGTTATTAAAGGCATACATGCCGTCAAGGGTCGCAATTCGATCATTATTGCACCCCATCCCAGAGCCAAACTCACTAACAAGAAAATCTGCGACCTAATGCGAGGAGCACTCTCGCGCATGGGCGCACCTGAGGATTTGGTGATAGGCATTGAGACCCCCTCTCTTGAGACTACCAACGAACTTATGCGTCAGTGCGATCGCGTTCTCGCGACCGGCGGTGGCGCCATGGTCACTGCTGCTTACTCTAGCGGTACACCTGCATTAGGTGTCGGTGTGGGCAATGCGGTGATCACCGTCGACGCCTCAGCTGACCTCGATGATGCTGCGGAGAAAATTCGAATCTCCAAGACCCTCGACCTAGCCGCTTCATGCTCTTCTGATAATTCAGTATTGCTCATCGAGGAGATTTACGACGAGATGTTGGCGCGCTTACAGCAACAGGGCGGCTATGTCTGCTCGGCAGATGAAAAAGCCAAGCTGCAAGCCACGCTTTGGGATGACGAACTGCATATAAACACTGCCATGGTTGCTCAGCCGGTTGAGCGCATTGCCAGCATGGCCGGCATTGCGCCCCCTGAAGGCACCCAATTTTTGATCGTTCTGGAAGATGGCTTTGGGCCTAAGCACCCCTTCTCTGGCGAAAAGTTATCGGTCATCATGGCGCTGTACCGGGCTACAGATATCGACCACGCTATTGCATTGACACGCAATATTCAGGCCTATCAAGGTCAGGGACACTCTTGCGGTATTTATTCCAACGACGACGACAACATTATGAAGTTGGCCGCTAGCACACACACATCCAGAGTCATGGTGAACCAACCTCAAGCCGCGTCCAACAGCGGCAATGTCTGGAATGGAATGCGTCAGACCTTTTCTTTGGGCTGTGGCTCATGGGGGGGTAACGGCACAAATCACAATGTATCTTGGCGCGACCTGATTAATGAAACCTGGGTCTCAAAACCCTTGGCTGAACACAAGATTGTGCCCTCTGATGAGGATTTATTTGGCGCCGTTAGGGAAAAGCTGGCATAAGGATTTTAATCCGCTGGTCCTTCGAAACAGCCACCGCCGTCATGGACAGGGTTATGCCCCGACCCGCAGATTACATTGGGGTCAGGCAGGGAACTAGGGCAGCTTATGGCACACCCACAGCGTGAACCACAGACCCATTCGGCCAGCCCTGCTGAGGTGGCTAAAACCTTAGCCCGGATTATTTCTGTGTTGCACCAACCTGAATTTGCGCAGGTTTTCACCCAGGCCCTGATGGACCTGACCGGGGCAGAGGACGGCACCCTACTGTGGTTCAAGTCTGATCACTTACCCGAGGTTGCGTACAATGTACCTCGCGCCGACGGAGGAGAGAGCACCTTAGACGCGTATTTACAGGGTGCTTTTTTGTTGGATCCCTTCTACCGCGCTGCGGGCATTGATGGCCTGCGCGGTATATTTAGCTTAAAACAGCTAGCGCCAGAGGGTTTCCGTGATAGTGAGTACTTCTCAACCTGGTACCCGCTCACAGGTTTCCGCGACGAATGTGGCGTTTTACTACCACTACCCGACGGTTTTTTACACCTGTCTCTTATACACATCTCCGAGCCCACGAGACCAGAGAGGATCT
>OJBN01000038.1_pt1 | contig 28269 bp, 20 predicted proteins | sample 1590441 | NCBI WGS metagenome assembly OJBN01 (sample SAMN05416760, study PRJEB24817) | seawater metagenome | isolation source: Sea water | place: Canada:Atlantic | collected 2013-07 | reverse complement strand
TGACAAGCTTGCTGGATGGGAGTTGGATCAACCCTATGTTCTGGGCCAATTTTCGGCTAGTGCTGGCGTTGCTGCAATCACAGTGGGTGATACAACAAAGCCCAGCGAATTAGGTGTTGTTGATCGCCAGGGGCGCGTGCAGACGATCACCGATCTCAATCGCTCTCTGCATGATTCTGTTCAGCTAGCCACCGTTGAAGAGCATATTGTTAAGTCGAGCGTTGATCAACGCGAAATACAGTATTGGATAATGCGCCCGCCAAATTTTGATGCCAATAAATCCTACCCGATGATGCTGCAAATACACGGCGGGCCTTGGGCGTCCTATGGGCCGCAATTTGCAGCGAATAATCAGCTGTATGCGGCGGCGGGCTATGTGGTGGTATACGGCAATCCCCGAGGCTCTACCGGTTATGGTGCGGACTTTGCTCATACCATTGATTTTAATTTTCCAAGTCGCGATTACGACGATCTTATGGATATGGTTGATGACACAGTTGCCATGGGGTTTGTCGATAAACAGCAACTCTATGTTTTTGGTGGTAGTGGTGGAGGGACTCTCACTGCTTGGATCGTGGGTAAGACAGATCGCTTTCGTGCAGCGGTAGCGGTAAATCCGGTGATCAATTGGACTAGTGCCGCGTTAACCTCCGATGTTGATAAGCTCATAGCCAGTTATTGGTTTGCTGATCTGCCCTGGGAGAATCCAACGGATTATTGGTCATACTCACCACTGTCGCTAGTGGGCAATGTGACCACGCCAACCATGCTAATTACTGGAGAGGAGGATTGGCGCACACCGATTTGGGAAGCAGAGCAGTACTTCAATGCCCTGCAGATTGAAGGTGTCGAAACGGCGTTAATTAGAGTGCCCGGTGCTAGCCATCAAATTGAACATAGACCCAGCCAATTGCTTGCCAAGGTCAATGCCATCTTGGCTTGGTTTGAACGGTACTCGAAACCTTCTGATACTTCCAAAGACCAATAGCATTTGATAGCAAATTTTACAGGGTGAAAAAATTTCAGCTCAAAGCTAGAGGGCAGGTATTGCGCCAAGTGCTAGAGATAATTTCAGAGAGACAGAACATGGCAGTAGCGACAGATAAATATAATTTGGACTCCTTTTATATTAAAGGACAGTGGCAAGAAGCAAAAACCAGTGGTAACACAATCGATCTGGTAAACCCAGCAAACGCCAATATTATTGGCCGCTTGGCGCTTGGCAATGCCGAGGATGTTGATAGCGCGGTGATGGCTGCAAAGGCAGCACTGAGGACTTTCCAAGTAACCTCGAAAGCTCAGCGTCTCGAATATCTTGAAAAAATTCTTGCCGTTTACAAATCTCGTTATGACGACTTTGCGGAAGCCATTCGCCTCGAAATGGGTGCCCCTATTACGTTGTCTCGTGAGGTGCAGGCCTATACCGGAGTGGAGCATCTCGAGTCGACTATTGCCGCCCTTAAAGATTTTGATCTGACGCAAACAAAGTCTGGTTACAGCCTTCACCATGAGCCTGTTGGTGTCTGTGGTCTTATCACACCTTGGAATTGGCCGATCAGCCAGTTGGTCGCTAAGGTGGCACCGGCTATTGCTGCTGGTTGCACCATGGTGGTTAAGCCATCAGAGTTTTCACCTTTGTCAGCGCAGTTATTTGCCGACGTTATCGATCAGGCTGCATTACCACCGGGTGTATTTAACTTGGTCAATGGAGAGGGTCCGACGGTGGGAGCGGCTATTAGTCAGCATCCTGAAATTGATATGGTGTCCTTTACCGGCTCGACCCGTGCGGGTATTGCCGTTGCTCAGGCAGCGGCAACTACTGTCAAACGTGTTTGTCAGGAGCTGGGTGGAAAATCACCGATGATTCTGACCGAAGGCATTGATCTTGAAACTGTCGTGCCTGAATGCGTATGGCTATGTATGGAAAACACAGGCCAATCCTGTAATGCCGGTACCCGTCTCCTCGTGCCTGAAAGTCTGCATGATGAGGTGGTTGAGATAGCCAAGAAGGCCGCTGAGTCTTACGTGGTAGGTGACCCCGCAAATGAGGCGACGCAGCTTGGTCCACTGGCTAATCGTGGGCAATTTGAAAAAGTAACCTCTATTTTGCAAGAGGCTGAAACTGCAGGGCTTGAGCCTATAACAGGTGGTTTGGGTCCGGTGGTAGATTGTAGTGAGGGTTATTTTATTAAGCCCACTATTTTTGCCAACCTGAACAAGGATCAATTCATTGCAAAAGAGGAAGTCTTTGGCCCAGTGCTGGCGGTGATGCCTTACAAAACACAGGAAGAGGCGATCGAAATTGCCAACGGAACACAATACGGTCTCTCTGCCTATATCTATGCCAAAGAAGACTCTTCTGCTGAATACATCGCTCAACAGATGAAATGTGGGATGGTGCATATCAATGGTGCACCACTGGTGACTGAAGCGCCCTTTGGTGGCTATAAACAGTCAGGGAATGGTCGCGAGTGGGGCTTGCTTGGTCTGCATGAATTTCTTGAAGTTAAAGCGGTAATGAAGGTTTCCTAATGATAACTATTATAAAAGATTCTGCCAAATGAACGCGCCGAGAGAAAAATTTAGTAGTCGCCTGGGCTTTGTTTTAGCTACCGCCGGGTCGGCTGTGGGTATAGGCAACCTAGTGGGGTTCCCTGTTAATGCCGCGAAGAGCGGTGGTGGAGCCTTTCTGCTGGTTTATCTTGTGTTTGTATTTTTCGTCTGCCTGCCTGTATTGATGGCTGAGTTGGCTATGGGGCGGCATACCAGAAGTAATCCGGTGGGTGCCTATAGTCAGATTTCACAGCATCAGCAATTTTGGCGCCTAACAGGAATTCTCAAGATTATTACACCATTTATGATTGGCGTATTCTATATGGTGATCACTGTTTGGCTTTTTGGTTATCTGGTGATGTCTCTTTCGGGGCAGCTGGAATATCTCGCCAGCCCGGATAGTTTTGATAGCTATATTAATAGCCCATATATCTTCGTCGCCATGTTGCTAGTGGGTGCCATGGTGTTTTTGATTTTAAATTCAGGCGTTCAAAGAGGAATTGAGCGCGCAGCTAAAGTGTTAATGCCGTCATTGTTTATTATGTTACTAGTCTTAGTGATCTTCGTGTTAAGTCTTGATAACGCTATTGCTGGAGCGCGGTTTTTTCTGGTGCCTGATATGACCAAATTAAATGCAGGCGTTATTAACAATGCACTGTCTCAGGCATTTTTCTCTTTATCATTGGGCATGGGTATCCTTATTACCTATGGCTCTTATCTCGATAAACGGGACAATATCGTCAAAGCAGGTTCTATGGTTGCTCTGGCAGATACCACGGTAGCTTTTATTGCAGGTTTGATGATACTGCCAGCGGTGTTTTACTTTAACCCACAGGTAAATACTGACGAGTTAAGCGATTCATCTGTCAGTTTGATCTTTGTTCTGTTACCGAATATCTTCTTAACGCTTCAAGATACGATAGGATATTTTGGCGCCCATGTGGTTGCTACGGTATTCTTTTTGTTGGTTTTTTTCGCCGCCATTACATCATTGGTGTCCATCATAGAGGTGCCAGTAGCCTATTTGATCGACGAAAAAAATATTCATCGCAAGCGAGCATTAAAGCTGTTGGCCATCATCGGTGGCGCGTTGGTGGTAATGTCGGCATTATCCTTTGGGCTGCTGACAACATTCACCGAATTTATGACTTATGCCGGTCAGAGTAAATCGTTTTTTGATGTTATTGTCGATGTGTTTTACGACACAATTTTGCCTTTAAATGGCCTTATGGTCTGTTTATTTGTTAGCTTCCGATGGAAGCACCATCATCTCAGTCAAGAGCTGAGACTGGGCAATAATAGTTATGCTGGATCTTGGTTAGAAAAATATATGAGTTTCTCATTAAGTAGTTTTATTCCAGTTATTTTGCTGCTTATTTTTTGCAATACAGTAGCGCAAAAGTTCTTTGCTTACAGTTTATTGGGCTTCTAATCCATTGCGTGTGATGGGGTTATGGCATGCCTTTTTACTAAACTTGACTGTTCGGGCTTCACTCAGGCCTTCAGCTACATGTTAAAAGACAATTTTAGAGGGGAGAGGAATGAAATATCTTATCTATTTTTTGCCATTTTTACTGCTTAATGCGCAACCTATTTTTGCTGAACAGAAAATGGTTTTGAACTGTGGCGAGTTAATTGATGTGGAGACTCAAAAGGTACTATCGAGTCAAATGATAACGATTGATCATCAGCGCATATCTTCGATTCGTTCGGCTGATCAATATGAGGGTGATGCCCAGGTTGTCGATTTATCAGAATACACCTGCTTGCCGGGGCTCATAGATATGCATGTCCACCTAATGATAGCTTTATCAGCTGCATATGAGCTGGAAAAAGTGACTCTTGGAGCTCCTGACTTAGCCTTTTTAGCCGCCCGACATGCTGAGCTTACGCTGATGGCGGGTTTTACTACTGTGCGTGATCTTGGTGATCGAGCTGGGGTTGCAGTCGCATTGCGCAAAGCAATTCAAAAAGGCTTAGTCATCGGACCACGGGTATTTACCTCAGGAAGGCCGCTATCTAGTACCGGTGGGCATGACGACCCTACCAATGGCTGGCGGGCAGGTCTGCGAGGCGACCCTGGACCTGTCGAAGGCATTGTTAATAGTGCTGAGGATGCGCGAAAGGCCGTTCGGCAACGTTATAAAAATGGTGTGGACCTAATTAAGGTTATGGTCACCGGCGGGGTGTTAGACCTGACTAAAAATGGACAGAGTCCCCAGTTCTTTGATGATGAAATCGAGGCTATTGTCGCAACTGCGGATTCTTATGGATTTAAAGTAGCCGCTCATGCCCATGGTAACGAAGGAATAAAGCGGGCAGTTCGTGCTGGTGTAGCGAGTATAGAACACGGAACATTTATGGATGCCGACACCATGGGGCTGATGAAAAAGCATGACACCTATTTGGTGCCGACCATGCTTGCGGGTGATTTCGTCACTGGAAAAGCCAAGATCGATGGCTATTTTCCAGAAATAGTTAGGTCAAAAGCTGCACAGATTGGGCCAAAATTGCAGACGACATTTGGTCGCGCCTACAAGGCTGGAATCAAGATTGCGTTTGGGACAGATACCGGTGTATCAGCTCACGGCGACAATGCCCAAGAGTTCGCGTTAATGGTAGAAGCGGGGATGTCACCTATGGAAGCGATTATTTCAGCAACAAAAGCTGCTGCCGACCTACTGGGTGAGAGTGATCAACTGGGATCGATTAGCATTGGCAAATATGCAGATGTGATTGCGGTTAAGGGCAATCCGATTGAGGATATTACGCTATTAGAAAATATTAATTTTGTGATGAAAAATGGCACGATATATAAGGCAGAGTAATCACATTTGCCTTTAAGGCTATCGGTTAGCTCCGTAAAATATTTAATCATGCTTGCGCTTTTTAAGAAGATGCGAGAGGAAAGTCAGTCAATTAAAAGGATAGTCGTACGATGCATTTGGCCTTAACTGAAGAACAAATATTAATTCGAGATATGGCGCGTAAGTTTGCGGTGGCTGAGCTCGAGCCGATTGCCGCACAGCTTGATCGAGATGAGGATCCAGTTAAAAACCGACAGCTTTTTTTAGCTAACCTAAAAATGCTCGCTGAGCTCGGCTTTATGGGTCTGAATGTTAGTTCAGACTACGGAGGAAGTGAAGCTGGTGTGGTGTCCTTTAGTGTGGCGATTACAGAAATAGCCAGAGCCTGCGCTTCAACGGCAGTTACTATGTCAGTGACAAATATGGTGGGTGAAGTTATTCAAGCCGTGGCTAATGAAGAGCAAAAGCAACAGTACTTACCTAAGCTATCATCCGGCGACTATGCAGCAGGGAGTTTTTGTTTGTCTGAACAGGGCGCCGGTTCTGATCCTGCGGCAATGAAAACAAAGGCGGTAAAAGAGGGCGATAATTGGGTTATCAATGGCAGTAAGGCGTGGATAACCAGTGCAGAATATGCCGGAATATTTGTTGTTTGGGCGGTTACCGACCCCGATGCGCCGAGCGGTAAAGGTATTTCGTGTTTCCTAGTTGAGGCCGATACTCCGGGCATAACCGTTGGCAAAGCAGAAGAGAAAATGGGTCAGCATGCTTCGGCAACTAACAGCGTTATCTTTGATGACTGTCGCATTCCCGGTTCTGCATTGATGGGGGAGTTAAATGATGGTTTTCGTATAGCGGTAGCTGAGTTGGCGGGTGGACGAATTGGTATTGGCTCTCTGGCGTTAGGGCTGGGTTTTGCGGCCATGGATTACGCGCGTCAATACACCACCGAGCGAGAGCAATTTGGTCGTACTATCGCAAACTTTCAGGGCTTGCAATGGATGATGTCGGACGCTTATACACAGTTGGAAGCGTCGCGGTTATTGATCATGTACGCCGCCTGTTTAAAAGACAGCGGCCAACCTTTTAATAAAGCGGCAGCCATGGCCAAACTTCATGCAACAGAAACCGGTAACAAAGTCTGTTATACCGCTCAACAATTGACCGGTGGCATGGGGTATGCACAAGACTGCCCACTTGAGCGCTATGCCAGAGATGTGCGGGTAACCTCGATTTATGAGGGAACGAGTGAAATTCAAAGGCTCATTATTGCTCGTGAGTTACTGAGCGAAGTGTGAAATGACTGCCAATCAATAACCTGATGACAAAATAATGACACTAAGTCATACAGTTTATCAATAAGAGGGAGTAGCGAATGAATCGAATGTTTCAGATTTATATTGTACCCGCCGCAGTGTTTGTCTCTGTGGTTATGGGCGGTGGTTATGGCACTGGACGCGAGGTAATTGAGTTTTTCACCCGCTACGGCCTTTTGGGAGGTCTTTTTGGAACAGTCGTTGCCGCCTGCGTATTCGCATTGGTGCTCGCCTGTACCTACGAATTTGCTCGTGCCTTTCAGGTATATGACTACCGGAGCTTCTTTAAACGGCTTATTGGTCCATTCTGGGTATGCTTTGAAGTCCTGTACCTGCTGTTGTTTTTATTGGTGCTTGGCGTCGTAGGCTCAGCCGCGGGTAATATACTTGAGCAGGAGTTTGGCATATCCAGCTATATCGGTATGGCCGGCGTATTAGTAGTAGTGGTTGCGCTGGTGTATTTCGGGCGCGAAGCAGTGGAGAAAGTACTCACGCTATGGTCGATCGGCATGTACCTTATATTTGCCTACTATTTTCTCGAGATACTCAATAACAGTGAAGTTGATATCTTGCAGTCGTTAACTCGCGGTAGCATTGAACCCGGTTGGCTGCAGGGAGGTATTCTCTATGCCATGTACAACTTAGCCATTGCACCCGTATTGCTATTTTCCACTCGGGCGATCCAGACGCGGCGCGAAGCTTTGCTGGCCGGTATTATTACAGGTGTTGTCGTTATGGTACCCGCGGTGCTCTTCCATATCAGCTACGCGGCTGGTTACCCTGAGGTATTGGAGCAACCCGTTCCCAACTACTGGATGATCTCAAAATATACAACGCCATTATTGCTGGGGATCTTCCTAGTGGCGCTGTTGGGTACTCTGGTTGAGACCGGTGCTGGATTGGTACAGGGCCTTATCGAGCGTATCGAGGCTGTGATTAGTCCAAGTGGGGATAAGGCTCTGAGTCAGCGTGCCAAGGCCGCTATTGGAGTTACTACCCTGATGCTCGGAGGACTGATCGGCTCGCTGGGTATAGTGGCTTTAGTGGCTAAGGGATATTCGGCACTTTCGGTGGGTTTCGCTCTGGTTTACATTATTCCTATCTGTACTTTGGGTGTGGTCAAAGTTATCAAAGCCCGCAGTGAAATCGCATAATGTAATTAGCTGCCAGAGAGCCGCCAGACTGCAATACCATGGGGTTCTATGCGGGTACTTCCCAGCATCAGGCTTGCGCCGGAATCTAGTGGCAGTTCCTGAGGTTGGTCTGAGTAGTTAAAGGCAAACATCAGATCGCCTCTTTGGCACACTCTGATATCAGTAGCAAATCTATAGGTTTGGATATTCGCCTGCTGGCAATACTGCTGGAAAAAATCCAATAAAAACTCTCGGTTGGTCAATGTGCCAATATAGGTTGTGCGATCTTGGCGCACCACGGCGGGCTCGCCATTATCATAGCGGGCCAAAATCTCTGACTCCCCAGCATCTATTTGTTCGCACCAGCTGCCGCTCTGATATTGCTGCTTATTCCAGCTTAGGCCTTCCATACAGTCGGCGCGCAAGGTTTCGACTGAGAGTATGCGAATGGGGATTAGCTGCTGTAATAACCCTGGCGGCAATATGGCGGGATAGCCAAACTCTGAGGTTTTGGCGCCAGCTCTGGGGCCAAAAATAAATTGGGCGCTGCTGGCTTTGCATTTATCCACAAAGGCCTGATCAACGATCGGCAGGCTGGGGGCGATAATTAGTGCGTAGACTGTGAAGTCAGAATCCACCGAGATAAAGTCAATATTAACCCCCAGTTCTCGCAGTGCGCTGTAGTAACTCAGCTGCACATTATTAAAGTCATAGGCTTGGCCCTGTTTTTCAATATCGCTTACCCACAGCCCTTCGGCGCCGGTAATAATGGCCACAGACGCTGGCTGTAAAGGCTGGTTGCCAATATTTAATGCAGCCACTTCAGCCATTGCTTGCTCTACTTCTGCCCAGGCTTCGGTTTTGGAATTGTCCGGGCGCAATAGCCCGGCATGCATTTGCTCTTGGGCAAAGGGCGCCTGCCGCCAGCGGAAATAGCAGACACAGTCGGCACCATGAGCAAAGGCCTCTAAGGTCCAAAAGCGAATCATACCCGGTGCTGGGCGGGGGTTATTATTGGCCCAGTTAACTGGCCCCGGCTGTTGCTCCATCACCCAGAAACCACGGTTTAATAGCCCGCGGGTTTGATCATGATAATAGGTGGCAAAGTCCGGGTGCCCGGTACGCATATAAGGTCGCAGCTGTTCTGCTGGAGCGCCGGTCATCAATAGATCGGTACGCCCTAGTGGGTAGTTATCGTAGCTGGTGAAATCCAATGGTGCGGCCAGAGCAAAGTTATCCACGGCTGTTTCATTCATGGGGATAAAATTATGGGTAATAAATTTGTCCGGTGCATGCGCGCGAATCATCTCAACCATAGGGTTGTGATAGTTAATCACCTGATCTGAGGAGAAGCGACGATAGGCCAGACGATGGGCTGGACTGGTTTCGGTCACTGCACCTATGGGTAACTCTATCTCACTAAAATCCCGATACTCCATCGACCAGAAGACATTGCCCCAGTCGCTGTTAAGCTTATCTATGCTGGTGTAACGCTGCTGGCACCAGTCTTGAAATGCGTCGCGGGCAAGTGCAGAGCCACTAAGGGCAGTATCATGACAGCACAACTCATTATCTGTTTGCCAACCGACCACGCCCTTATGGTCGCCATAGCGTTTGGCCAGAGCTTCGGTAATACGCAGTGATTCACGCAGATAGTCGGCACTGGAAAAGTCATAGTGGCGACGTGAGCCAAAACCTCTGGTGCGGCCGGTATCTGGGTCTACGGGTAATATTTTTGGGTACTGATCAATCAGCCATTTGGGTGGTGTGGCGGTGGGGGTGCCCATAACCACTTTAAGACCGGCATGGGTCAGGCTCGCAATAGCTGCATCCAGCCAGTCGAAGTTATATTCTCCGGGGTTGGGTTCCAGCCTTGACCAGGCAAATTCGCCGATACGCACATAGGTTAAACCCAGTTCGGCCATCATTGTTGCGTCTTGGTCCCATTGCGACTGAGGCCAGTGCTCTGGGTAGTAACAGACTCCAAACATAGGGTTACCTTACTTAATTATTTGCGATAGAACTTAAGGCCGCTGGCCCAGAGATGGGGAAAGCCCGGCCAGGGGTCTGTAAACTTATGATCGGCCCCCTCGTACTGCTGGCTATCTTGTCGCATGGGTAAATAGTCACAGCGGGTCGCATCGCTTTTAACATGGCAGTCTAAAAATGCCAGGCTCATATGTTCAATAACCCGATTAATGGTTTCACTATCCCAGCTGGGATCGAAGTAATGGCCCAGTTCAAAGTCTGTGGCAAATGAGGCCGCTGGCGCTGGATGAGGGCCGATATTATGTCGTGCATCTTCAAACACCAGCATGTAGTTGTGCTCAGAGCCCATCTGATCATGGAGTTTCTTAACGCCATTTTTAAAGCCGGATGTATTGTCTTGGTCACCGGCAAAGAAAAAGGTCGGCACGCTGATTTTGCTCATGGCCTCTGCGCTATGAACATCATATTCACCACCCCAGGGGGCAAAGAGTTGCGCCGCTTTCCAGCGTGGATCTACTTCTTCTCGGCCGCCATAACAGGAGTTGAGGGCAAAGGGCAGAACCAGAGCGACAGCAGCGGGAGTACCGATCTTACCCAGTTGCTCTGAGTTAAAGGAATAGCAACCACCAATGGTATTGATGGCGCCAAAGCCGCCCATGGAGTGGCCAATAATCGCGGCACTATCTGTATCGACTATGCCGGCGACGGGAGTCTGTTGCTCGGTAAAGTGATCGAGCAAAAATTGCTGGTCTCTAGCTCGGTTGTAGAAGGTACTAATACCTCCTGCGGGACGGTCTGCTTCTGTCTTGATCTCTGTATTGGTTGAATCTGTATGGTCTATGCCCACAACGATATAGCCATGGCTGGCTAGATGCTCTCCCAGATAAAACATCTGGGTGCGATAGCCGGTAAAACCATGGGATAGAAGAATCAGCGGAAAGCTGCCCTCGCTGAGCGCTGGCGCATCGCGATAGGCATTGCCCTGCAGTTCAAAGGGCTGTTGCAGTCGCGTGACATTTTTATAGGTGGCCAATGGGGACTGCTCTGACACCTGCGCTGGATACCAGACTTCCAGTACCAGCGGTCGCTCGATCTTAGTAATAAAATTAGCGGTGTTTAAGCGCTTGGGATCAGTGGCCGTGATGGTACTAACGCCGACATCATAGGTCCCAGAGAAGGCTAATTCGGGCGTTACTGGCGGCTGTTGGGTATAGAGTTGTTCTGCACTGATGGCAAGACTGCTAATAAGCATCAGAGTAATAATTGCGGATATCCGCAGCCCATTAATTGTCACTCTGTACCCCTTTGAATACCTGTTATCAGGTTTTTATTTTTGCGCTCTTTATCTACGTTGTTGTCACCGCAGAATCGCGTTATTGTTAACCCCATATTAAAACAAAAACAGGCAGGTAAACAGACTGTGATCAAAGTCTGTGGGTTAAAAAGCCGGCCTACAATTAAGAGGGCGTCCCATGGGCGAATGTGCAAACTACCCAAGTCTTAAGGGACGCTGTGTTCTTATTACCGGGGGTGCGACAGGTATTGGCGCTGCCATGGTAGAGGCATTTGCCTTGCAGGGTGCTGTGGTGGCCTTTGTGGATTTGGATGGGGATTCTGCCGATGCGCTGTGCAGTAAGGTTAAGGACCAAACGGGCACCAGCCTTTGGTTTCAGCAAATTGATGTCACTGATGTATCCGCTTTACAAAACTCTATTCGGCAGGCGGTTAAAGAGTTGGGCCCATTGCAGGCGCTGATTAATAATGCCGCCAATGATAATCGCCATTCTCCCTCTGACGTGACAGCGGATAGCTGGCGCGACTGTATGGCGATCAATCTGGATGCCGCTTTTTTTGCTGCCCAAGTTGGCGCAGAGCTGATGGCCAAAGAATCCGGTGGCTCAATTATTAATTTCAGCTCAATCAATGCATTGCTGGGGCCAGCCAATATGCCCGGTTATGTGACGGCCAAAGCGGGCCTTGTGGGCATGACCAAGGCGCTGGCACGAGACTATGGTGAGTCGGAGGTCAGGGTGAATGCCATCTTGCCTGGCTGGGTGGTGACCGAGCGTCAGCTGGAGACCTGGCTGACGCCAGAGGCTGAGGCTGACTGGATGAAGCAGGTGGCCCTAAAGAAACGTCTGCAACCCTCTGAGGTAGCCAATTTGGCGCTGTTTTTGGCGGCAGATGATAGTCGTATGATCACGGGCCAAAGTTTTACCATTGATGGCGGCAGAACGTGAATGACTAAATCTGTTTTTATCGCGGGGGATTGGGGCTCGACCAATCTGCGCCTTTATCTTTGCCGGCTCGGCTCTGGGCAATCTGCTGAGGTTCTAGCTAGCCTTTCTGGCCCCGGCGTTAGTGGCGTGAAATCTGATTTTGAGGCGGTACTTTTTGATCTGATAGGTGACTGGCTTGAACAGTATGGGCCAGTGCCGGTGATTTTATCGGGGGCCGTGGGCTCCAATATAGGCTGGCATGAGGTGGCTTATTTAGACTGCCCAGCCAGCCCAGAACAGATTAGCAATGGCACAACAAAGTTTACTGTCCGCGGGCTGGATATTTGGATTCTATCTGGGCTAAAAACCCGGACTGGGCTAGGTGCGCCGGATATGATGCGCGGGGAAGAATTACAGTTACTGGGGTGGATGCTTGAGAGAGAAGAGCATTCAGAGCAGATTGTGGTGCTTCCCGGAACCCATAATAAATGGGCTGTGGTTGCAGAGGGCCAGGTACAAACCTTTGTTACTGCCTTTACTGGCGAACTCTACTCCCTGCTAGAGAAACAGAGCATTCTGATTACCCAGCCCTTGGCCGATAATTTCTTAGCCGATTATTTTATGCAGGGGGTGGAGCTGTCCAAGACCTTGCAGGCGGGTCAGCTTCTCAATGCCTTATTTACCGTCCGCAGTCGCCAAATTGAGGGTACGTTGAATGCAGAGCATGGGGCATCCTTTTTGTCCGGCCTACTGGTGGGCTCTGATATTGTCGGTTCTTTGGGGCTACTAAAAAATGGCACAGACAGTGTTGGTGAGATTGTGTTGATCGGCGATCCTGTTTTGGTTCAAGCCTATCAGTTGGCCCTTAAGTCGATGAATATAGAGGCGCGTATCTGCGACTCAAACCAGATCGCTATTTGCGGCTACCAGGCCATTTATAAAACCCTCTATAAACCTCTTGATAGGGAACAATCCTGATGACAGAAAAACTTGAAAATTGGTTTGCCCAGATGCCTGTGGTTGCCATCTTGCGGGGTGTGCGCCCAGAGGAAGTGCTGGAGATTGGTGAGGCTCTCTACAGGGCTGGCATTGGTATTATCGAGGTGCCGTTAAATTCCCCAGACCCATTAACTAGCATTCAAATACTGGCCCAAGCTATGGGTGATCGATGCGTGATCGGTGCGGGAACGGTTTTGACTGAGGCCGATGTGGTTGGCGTCGCCGCTGCCGGCGGTGACATTATTGTTAGCCCCAATACCAATGCGGTGGTTATAGAGCGAAGTCTTGAGGCGGGTTTGGTGCCCATGCCTGGTTGGGCGACGACAACAGAAGCTTTTGCCGCTTACCAGGCCGGTGCCCGCTATTTAAAATTATTTCCTGCGGCAACCTATGGCTCTGGTCATATTAAAGGGGTGCGCGCTGTGCTGCCCAATGACTGCAAATTATTGGCAGTGGGTGGTGTGGGTGCGGATGCCACAGATGAATGGCTGCAAGCCGGTATCGATGGCTTTGGTATTGGCTCTGAGATTTATAAGCCCGGCTATAGTGCTGAACAGGTGTATGAATCTGCTGCCGCTATTGTCGCTGCTATTACTGCTGTCAAAGGAAGCTAAAGCATGGTGACTGCTACTTTAGTTGATACCCTCAAGGTTGAGAATGAGTTGGGCGAAGGCGTTATCTGGGATGCCGCTGGTGCCGCTGTCTGGTGGACCGATATTGAAGGTAGCATTCTGTATCGTTATTGCCCGCAAAATAAGCAGCTGGATCAATGGACACTGCCGGAGCGCCTAGGGTCTTTTGCACTGGTGACTAACAGTGGCCAGTTGATCTGTGGTTTTGCCAGTGGCTTTGCCTATTACAATCCTTTTACTGGTGCTATCCAATGGCTCGGTAAAATAGAGCAGAATAATATGGGCACTAGGCTAAATGATGGCCGCGCCGATCGGCAGGGGCGATTTTGGGCAGGCAGTATGGTGGAGTCTGGGGAGCAGGGTGCTGGTGCACTTTATTGCCTTGATCACCAGTTGCAGCTGTCTAGGCAGGTATCTGGTCTATCGATTTCCAACGGCCTTTGTTGGAGTCCGGACTCCTCGGTTATGTATCACACGGATACGCCATCACGGCGTATTCATCGCTATGATTTTGATGCCGCCAGCGGTGCTATTTCAAATCAAACTGTATTGCTGCGCACGGAGCCGGGTTGTTTTCCTGATGGCTCAACCGTGGATGCTGAGGGTTATATTTGGAGTGCGCAATGGGCTGCAAGCAGAGTCGTGCGTTATAGCCCTGAGGGAGAGATTGATTTTATCTTGCCGCTGCCGGTAAGCCAGCCAACCTGTGCTGCCTTCGGCGGGCCAGACTTAAATATGCTTTTTATTACCACGGCTTATCAGGGGATGACGCCAGAGGCTCGTGAGGCAGAGCCAGAGGCTGGCAATCTATTTATTTTTCAAACCGATATTAAGGGGATTGCGGATCCAGTATTTATGCCCGAGCTGTTGCCATTTAGTGAGTCGTAAATAACTGATTTGTGCGGATACAAAAAAGGGGTGCCAATTGGCACCCCTTTTTTTGTATCTGTTAGGTCAGCACTTGCGTACTGACCCTCTTCCAATTAACTCATAAGAGTTGCTTAAAAGTTGTAACGATAGTTTGCATAGTAGAACGCACCACTGAAGCCCATTGGGGCAAATGTGCTGTAAGTGTTACCTACAGCGGCTGTAGCAGTATTAATACCCAAGCCATGCATATCTGCAGCTTTCTGGCCGTTGTTATCAAACACATTGTTTACGCCGACCAGTATGCTGGAGCTCTCGTTGATATCGTACTCAACTTCCAGATCGACAATAAACTCAGAGTCGAACGTGTATGCACTATCACTCGCTTGAGTATCAGCGTTACAGTTCTTATAGCCGTTAGCGTTTAAAACCGTATCACCGTTAGCGTCTTTAGGCGACTCAGCAAAGACATCACATTCGAACTGATCAAACCACTCATCATAAAAGCTCACTCTGGCCATAACTCTCCAAGAATCCATCATATGATTAGCTGTTAGGTTCCAACGAGTTTCTGGTGTTGTGCTTTCAATCTGAGCTATTCGTTGCGGGTCAACGGTATTATTAGGCTCGAGATCTTGTCGGGCATCCGCGACTGGGTTGGGGTCGCCATAAAGTACTTCCATTGCATCTGTGGAAAGCATACTTGACTTATTACAATTAAATGCAGACTGAGCCTTATTACAGTCCGTCACGTCTGTCTTAGTATAATTGTAAGCAAGGCTCCACTCTGTTGTACCAAGCGAGCTCTCAGTAGTTGTTGAGATAACCACGTCAACGCCACTAGTATTAGTGTCGAAGTCATTAGTGAAGAAACGGAAACGTCTCAGGTCACCGGCGCCAGGAACGCCTTCAGCTTTAAGTTCAGCAATATCAGCATCATCAAGTTCAACCTCTGAAGACAGGTTTAAACGGTCCTTTACATCGATATCGAAGTAGTCAACAGTAATGTCGAACTCCCCTACCGTAGAGTAAACGCCAAAAGTCCAGTTAGTCGCATCTTCCGCTTTTAACTCCGCGCCACCGTTGCGCAGTGCTACAGCACTGGTCGAAGGAATTGTACCGTTATTAACCAATACACCACCAGACAGCTCAGTTGAGGTGTTTGAAGTGTTTGACTGACCTGGAGTAGGTGCTTTAAAGCCAGTGCTGTAAGTAGCACGGATACCCATGTCATCAGTCATCTGGTAGTTCATGCCAAGCTTGTAGTTGGTAGTAGTACCAAAGTCTTCAAAGTCTTCAAAACGCAGAGCAGCTTGAACCAGCAGGTCTTCAGATGCATCCCATTCTGATTCTACGTACATTGCATAGTTAGAACGCTCGAAAACGCCAGATGTTGCAGCAGGGAAGCCTGGGAAACCGTTTGAAGATGTGCTGAAGCCTTGACTACCGTAACCACCGTCAATGAACGACTCTTCCTGTCCAGCACCCACAGTGAACTCTTCAGTACGGTACTCAGCACCGAACGCCCAATTCAAAGTTTCGCTAGATGAATAGGTGAAATCGGCGTTTAGGTTCATATCAACCTGCTGGTAGTACCCTGGATCAAAGTCCCGTGGAGTCGAAGCCAGAAGGCTGGCATTAACTGTGTTGTTAATGTGGAAGTCAGCTTTACTCTTACCGTAGTAAGTGCTCACGTCCCAGCCTAAACCGCCGTCAGTCTCCCCTTTAATACCAACTAAGAAAGTCTGATCAGTGACCTTGCCACCGAAACGAGGCGTGAATCCACCAGGAATGGTTTCGTTGAAGTTAAAGCAGTCATCATCAGCTAGCAGATCGGCAACAACTGAGGCAGAGTAAGGAACTGCATATTGATCACAGTTACCAGACATATCAGCTGTAGTGTCTGCAACTAGCAGGTTGTCATCATCGCCGCCATCAGCGAAAACGCCTGGACGGTCAGTTGGGTTACGGAAGAAGAAGCCACCGTCGACGTTTTTGGAGTTGAAGTTGGTGTAACCATACATTTCTGTACCGCCACCCAAATCTGCACCAAAGTTAACGAACAATTTCATATCGTCATCAACAATTGGGCGGCCCCAAATCATAGCAGGAACAGGGACACCCTCAACGCCAGCGTCAATAAGACCCTGCGCATCACCGCGTTGCTCTGAACGACTTGTTGGATCCATACTGCCATATTCAAATGTCGTATTGACAAAGCCATTGCTACCCAGCTCCATACCATGGTTGGCTGAAAAATAAAGAGACTGACCGTCTCCTTCGCTGTACTCACCGGCACGTAGAGAGATGCTTGTACCTTCGCTAGCGTCTTTCAGATTAAAGTTGATTACGCCAGCAATTGCGTCTGAACCGTACTGAGCTGCTGCACCATCGCGCAGAACTTCAACGTTTTTCAGAGCCATGGCTGGAATTGCAGCAGCATCTGGTCCTTGAGAACCATTTGAAATGCCGTTACCCAACCAAGTAATTACCGCAGCGCGGTGACGACGCTTGCCATTAACCAGCAGCAGAGTGTGGTCAGGAGCCATGCCACGCAGATTCGCTGGGCGGATAAGAGTCGCCGCGTCACTGATAGGCTGATCGTTTACGCTGTAAGAAGGAACAGAGTTACGCAGCAGGTTGCTGATATCTGTGTCGCCCTGATTAGTCAACTCTGAAGCGGTAATCACATCTACAGGTGCAGGTGTTTCAGTTGCAGAGCGGGCTTTCACGCGGCTACCAGTAGTAACAATTTCTTCAACCATTTCTTCCGCTACAGCAGAAGCTACTGGAAGCATAGTGCTACCAGCAATCACAGCTGCCGCAATGGCATTTAATTTCCAAAAAGTATTAGCTTTCATAAATCTCCCCCGAGATAAAATTGGACTTAGTTTGATTTTTATTTACCTGTTATGGCTTTTGATTATTATTTTTAATCAATTCAGAAGGGGTCCGAACCACAACTGTAAAGTTAAACGAAGACTAGGTAGAAGCCCTCATTGAAAAGTCTAACCTTATTTGTGGGAGAGGTATCACAACGTAAATCTTTATGTCGTAAATACGACTATCATTGTCGTTTTTAGTCTGTTCATACAGATTTTTTGCATAATTTTATTAGTTGGTGGAAATAATAGCCTTTGATAGCTCACCAGGAATTTCTCGTACCAGTTTTGGCAGCAAAAAACCCGGCAGTGTATTTTGCAATTCACGGTAAATTTGGCTGGCTCGATCTGGAGTAATATCAAAGTGACTGGCGCCCTGCACTGGATCTAATAAATGTAGGTAGTAGGGGGTGACTGCACAATCGAAAAGCCTTTCACTGAGTGCGGCTAAGGTTGAGGCACTATCGTTAACGCCTTTTAATAAAACTGTCTGGTTTAGGACTCTTATGCCCGCATTTAAAAGTCGCTCAATAGCATAGGTGAGCTCCTTATCGATTTCGTTACTGTGATTGATATGCAACACCATAATAGGCTTAAGGCGACTGGCAGTAGCCCAGCGTAAAAATGATTCGTCGATGCGCGATGGAATCACTACTGGCAAGCGGCTATGAATACGCAGGCGTTTAATATGAGGTATGGCTGCGACCTGTTCAGCGAGCCAGCCGAGGAACTGGTCATTGGCTGCCAGCGGATCACCGCCGGAAAATATCACCTCATTAATATCTGTATTACCACTTATATACTCCAGCGCCTGTTGCCATTGCGCTTTGCTCTGGCGATTTTCCTGATAGGGAAAATGTCGGCGAAAACAGTAACGACAGTTAATTGCGCAGGCTGGACTGACTATGAGCAACAGGCGATGGCGGTATTTATGTACAATGCCAGCAATAGGGTTGTGGCTGGATTCGTCCAAGGGGTCTGTGCTGTAGGAGGGGTCTAATTGCATCTCTGCCTTAACGGGCAGGACCTGGGCAAGTAATGGGTCGTTTGGGTCGCCTTTTTTCATGCGCTCCACAAATGGCCGCGGCACTCTAAGGGCGAATTGCGCTGCCGCACGCTGGCAGGATGTCAGTTGTGAACTGTTGATCTTGAGCTCGGCAAGCAGTTCATCGATATTGGTAATGCATTGGCTTAAGTCAGCTTGCCAGTGGGTCTGGCTGTCTATTTGGGCGTCGACTGGAAGATTTCGCGGCTTGAGCATGATAGTTCTTTGAATAAGGTAGGACGATAATTTTACGCTATAGGGCAATAGATGAGTACTGACGAATTTTATATGGCCAAAGCACTGCAGTTGGCGGAGCAAGCCGCTGCCATCGGCGAGGTGCCGGTAGGAGCCCTAGTGGTCAAAGATGGAGAGATAATCGGTGAGGGTTTCAATCAACCAATTACCAGTTGCGATCCAACCGCACATGCAGAAATTGTGGCCATGCGTGATGCCGCCAAAAACATCGGTAACTACCGCTTAAGTGACTGCGAGCTGTATGTCACCATTGAGCCCTGCACCATGTGCGTTGGTGCAATGGTTCATGGGCGTATTCGCCGTGTTGTATTTGGCGCGGTGGAACCCAGAGCAGGCGCACTGCAAAGCCAGTTGCAATTGATGGACCACAGTCATTACAACCATAGTATCCAGTGGTGCGACGGAGTGTTGGCGCAGCAATGCGGTGATCTTATCAGTCGCTTCTTTCGTCTTAAGCGGGAAAATAAAAGCCGGTAAAGGCTTCGGGGTTTTACAGCGAGGTTGGCGCGTCCGCGTCCCAATCTGGGTTTTCAGGTGGCGGTTCAAAGTCATGCTCAGATAGTGAATAGAGCTGCAAGTAGGTTCTGTAGTATTGAATATTATCCACATAGAGCACCGGCTCTTTACCCCGTGCATAGCCATATTTAACGGTTGAGTAGAACTGTTTCTTACTTAGTAGCGGCAGGTGCTCACGAACATCTGTCCACAGATCTGGATTCTTGCCACTGCGTGCTGTCAGTACTCTTGCATCTTCCAGATGACCGAATCCAACGTTATAGGCGGCCAGTGAAAATAATGTGCGATCGGGTTCGGTTATTCGCTGTGGCAGGCGTGATTTTAATTTAACCAGGTAGGCGGCTCCGCCCTCTAGACTCTGTGCGGCATCGAGACGATTGCTAACCTGCATTTCTTTGGCTGTATCCAGCGTTAGCATCATCAGTCCGCGTACGCCGGTGGGTGACTTGGCTTTGGGGTTCCAGTGTGACTCCTGATAGGCGACGGCTGCCAGTAGCGCCCAATCCATATCAAATTTCTTGGCCGTTGCACGAAACATCTTTTCATAATTGGGCAGTCGGCGCGCCACAAGCTGCCCGAGGCGCTGCGAGTCGCCGACAGAGAAATTTTCGGTCTGGGCAAATAGTTGTTGTTTTAATGAGGCCAGCTTGCCGCTACGGATGTAGTCATCTAAAAATGCGTTCGCGGCGTTGAGCAATGTGCCATCGTTGTGCGCAGCAAAGGCCCAGGCGGTTGACTGAGGCTGGGCAATATCAAATGCTCTTCGAGCTCTGGGGTAAATATGACGGTTCACCAAGTAAGAAAGAGAGTCCACTACGGTGTAGGTAAGCTCGCCCTCGTGAATCATTCTTATCAGGTCGCTCATCTCCACATTATCTTGCTCCGACCAGTTAAGGCCCGGAACAGACTCCTTCAGTTTGATCAGCTGCTCGCTATGGGATGAGTCAGTAATGACCAGCAATTCGCCCTCCAGTTGCTCCAGTGATTTAGGCCGTTTGCTGCCGCGGCGATAGACTAACTGTTGGGTGACTTCGAAAAAGGGTTGGGAGAATTGTAACGATTTGGTGCGCGCCTCGGTGGTTACTAAATTAGCTGCGGCAAAATCCCCCTGCGGGCCGCCCACAGAGAGCAGCAGTTTGCGCAATGTTGACTGTGGCTTGACCACTAAATCGACATTTAGACTATCAGCAAAGGCTTTAGCAATAATGTAGTCGAAGCCATTCTTGCCGTGGCCATCTTCAAAATAGGTGGTGGGGCCAGGAATTGTCAGCATCACCAGTTGGCCTCGGGCATGCACTCTCTCTAGATCCGACATATGCGCACTGCTGGATATATAAACCACAAACACAGATAGGCTCGCAATCAGCGTAAGCCGATGAAGTGTTTTTCTGACGCTGCGGGAAAGTTCGCGCATGGCTTGTTAATTTACCTCTATGCGGCTCAGTGGCAAGTGCTTTGGCTGGTGTCGCTCAGGTTTCAAGAATTGTACATGGTTTAGGTAATTCATTCTGCCTAAGCAGTAATTTTTCAGCTAGAATAACGCCCTTCCCAACAGCCATGTTTTTGAGACCAGCATCCATGATAATCCTCAGCGGCGCATCCTCTCTCTCCGCGTTTCGACGTCAAAAATTACTCTCTAATTTACAGCAGGCAGTGCCCTCAGTGACCTCGGTAGTGGCGGAATATGTGCACTTTGCCGAAGTGAGTGAAACTCTGTCAGAGACTGACCTGACAACGTTAGAAGCTCTGATGACCTATGGGCCGAGTGAAGAAAAAGGCTCGACCGATGGCACATTGCTGCTGGTAGTGCCGCGTCCCGGTACTATCTCTCCCTGGTCGAGCAAGGCTACTGATATTGCCCATAACTGCGGGCTGCACAATGTACTGCGTGTCGAGCGTGGAATAGCCTATTACCTGCATGCCGAAAGCGCACTTAATGATGCCCAGCTGGCAGCACTGGCAGAGTTGCTTAGTGATCGCATGGTTGAAGCTGTGCTCGATGAGTTGCAGAAGGCTGAAATGCTATTTACCCATCATCAGCCCAAGCCGATGACCCAGGTGGATATTCTCGCTGGTGGCACAGGCGCCCTGAAGCGAGCGAATGTTGAGTTGGGTCTAGCCCTAGCCGATGATGAAATTGATTATCTGGTGGTCAGTTTTGAAGAGTTGCAGCGCAACCCTTCAGATGCGGAACTGATGATGTTTGCTCAGGCTAATTCTGAGCACTGTCGGCATAAAATTTTTAATGCCAGCTGGACTGTCGATGGCGTGGAAGAGGCGCATTCGCTTTTTGGCATGATTCGCAATACCAACAAACTGGGTGGTGAGAATGTTCTCTCCGCCTATTCAGATAATGCCGCGGTGGTCGCTGGTACTGAGGGCGGGCGTTTTTACCCCGACCCGATCACAAAAGAATATGGCTATAGCCAAGAGCCAGTGCATTTGCTGATGAAGGTTGAAACCCATAATCACCCCACAGCCATCGCGCCATACTCTGGTGCTGGTACCGGTTCTGGGGGTGAAATTCGCGATGAAGGTGCGGTGGGTCGAGGCTCTAAGCCCAAGGTGGGTCTGGTCGGTTTTACCGTCTCCAATCTGCAGATTCCAAATTATATGCAGCCCTGGGAAACGGATTATGGCAAGCCGGGCCGCATTGTCTCGGCGCTGGATATTATGACCGAAGGACCCTTGGGTGGCGCGGCATTTAACAATGAATTTGGTCGCCCCAATATCTGTGGATACTTTAGAACCTTCGAGATGGATTTTGCTGGCGAGCGTCGTGGCTATCACAAGCCGATTATGCTTGCTGGCGGTTACGGCAATATTCGTGAAGACCATGTGGATAAACCAGAATTTGAGCCAGGTGCGCAACTAGTGGTTCTTGGCGGTCCCGCCATGTTGATTGGTTTGGGTGGCGGAGCAGCCTCGTCGATGACTACAGGCAGCAGTTCTGCGGATCTGGACTTTGCCTCAGTGCAGCGTCAGAACCCAGAGATAGAGCGCCGTTGTCAGGAGGTTATTGACCAGTGCTGGCAGCTCGGTGATATCAATCCCATTGCCTTTATCCACGATGTGGGCGCAGGTGGTCTATCCAATGCACTGCCAGAGCTGGTTAAAGATGGCGGCACAGGCGGACGTTTTGATTTGCGCAAGGTGCCCAATGATGAGCCAGGTATGGCGCCGGTAGAAATCTGGTGCAACGAGGCGCAAGAGCGTTATGTGCTGGCTATTTTACCCAGTGATATTGAACGTTTTACGGCAATCTGTGAGCGTGAGCGCTGCCCTTATGCCGTGGTTGGCGAAGCCACTGAAGCCAAACAAATTACCGTGGCAGATGATCACTTTGACAATAAGCCAGTCGATCTGCCGATGTCGGTGTTATTTGGCAAGGCGCCAAAGATGCATCGCACTGCTACCAAACTAGATTTACCGGCCACCGCGTTCTCGCCCGAGCAGCTTGATCTTAGCGAGTCGGTTTTCCGTGTATTGCGTCACCCATCGGTGGCCAGTAAAAGCTTCCTGATTACCATTGGCGATCGCTCGGTTACCGGTATGGTTGCCCGCGACCAAATGGTAGGCCCTTGGCAGATTCCCGTCGCCGATTGCGCTGTCACCACTGTGACCTACGACAGCACCGCAGGTGAAGCCATGGCGATGGGCGAGCGCACACCCCTGGCGCTGATCGATGGTCCCGCGTCTGGACGGATGGCAATCGGTGAAGCGATCACCAATATCAGTGCTGCGCGTATTGGTGATATTAAAGATATTAAATTGTCGGCCAACTGGATGTGTGCCGCAGGCTCGCCGGGCGAAGATGAAAAACTCTATCGCACCGTTGAAGCCGTAGGTATGGACCTATGCCCCAAGCTAGGTATTACCGTTCCTGTGGGCAAAGACTCCATGTCGATGCGCACAGCTTGGCAAGAGGCTAATGGTGAGGACAAAGCGGTTACCTCGCCGCTGTCATTAATTATCACCGGGTTTTCGCCGGTTCTCGATGTGCGTAAAACACTGACACCACAGCTGCGCACTGATCAGGGCGATACAGAATTACTGCTGTTGGACTTGGGCGCTGGTGCCAACCGTATGGGCGGTTCTATTTTGGCTCAGGTGTTTTCGGAGTTTGGCGATACAGCGCCCGATGTCGACGATGCTCAAGCTCTAAAAGGCTTTTTCGATAGCATGCAGACGTCCATAGAGCAGGGCGATATTATCGCCTACCACGATCGCTCGGATGGCGGCTTGTTAACCACCTTGGCCGAGATGAGTTTTGCGGGTCATGTAGGTGTCTCTGTAGACCTTACCGATCTCGATGCCAATAGCATGGCGGTGCTGTTTAACGAAGAATTGGGCGGTGTGATTCAGGTGCGTTCGGACAGTGCCGACGATGTGGCGCAGCGCTTTGCTGATGCCGGTGTCAGCGTGCACCAACTCGGTACTCTTAATGCCAATGATAGCTTAGAGATTAGTCGCGATGGCGAGATACTGTTTGCCTGTGATCGCGCAGCACTGCAGTCCTGTTGGAGCGAGACCTCCTATCAGGTGGCTTCACTTCGCGACAATGCCGAATGTGTTGAGCAAGAGTTTGAGCGTATTGGCAGTGCTGATGCTGGGCTCTCTACCAACCTGACATTTGATCCCGCCGCCGATATCAGTGCGCCGTATATTAAAATGGGCGTAAAACCCATGGTCGCGATTGTTCGCGAGCAGGGCGTTAATAGCCATCTTGAAATGGCCGCCGCCTTCGATCGGGCCGGCTTTGCCGCCGTTGATGTGCATATGAGTGATTTGCTCGCTGGACGTCGTTCGCTGTCTAATTTTTTAGGCATGGTTGCCTGTGGTGGTTTCTCCTATGGTGATGTTTTGGGTGCCGGTGAAGGCTGGGCTAAAACAGTGCTGTTTAATAGCCAGATACGGGATCAATTCCAGCAGTTCTTCCATCGCCCCGAGACCTTTAGTTTGGGTGTCTGTAATGGTTGCCAGATGCTGAGTAATCTCAAGACATTGATTCCCGGTGCCGAGCAGTGGCCAAGGTTTGTACGCAACCTATCGGAGCAGTTTGAAGCGCGCTTCTCGCTGGTGCGTATCGAAGACTCACCTTCGGTATTCTTGCAGGGGATGGCCGGCACCCATATGCCCATTGCTGTGTCCCATGGTGAAGGCCGCGCAGAATTTTCTAGCCCAGATGCACTGACTCAGTTGCAGCAAACTAATCAAATTGCCATGCGCTTCCTAGAGAACAACCTCGATGTGGCCAGTCGCTATCCAGCTAACCCAAATGGTTCGCCGGATGGCATTACTGGTGTAACCTCTGCTGATGGTCGGGCAACATTAATGATGCCTCACCCAGAGCGGGTCTATCGCACTGTACTTAATTCCTGGCACCCAGATGATTGGGGTGAAGACAGTGGTTGGATGCGTATATTCCGCAATGCAAGGATGTTCACAGACTAAAGGCACAAGTGATGCAAAAGATCCCCAATGAAGATGAGTTGGTTAAAAAGGCCCTGCAAATAGGCGCGGTGTACGCCAAGAAACGGGCCTATGGGGAAATTGAAAGCCATGATTCGATGAAGCTCAAGGTTGAGTTTGTCTACAAGGTACTTATTGAAGATAAGCTAATTCAGCCCCTAGCCAAAGATCAGATTAGTGATCCGAATATGCGCCATAAACTGGCCCTGTGGATTTCCCGTCAGCTGCCGCCTGACCATCCTTTATTATCTAAAACTTAAGAGTTTATTCTGATTTTGGATTTGGAGGGGGCCTGCCTGCAGAAGGGGCCTTTCAAGACACGCCGTGAATACATCCCTGTAGTCTCGAGGCCAGCATCCCTGCTGGCCACGGTCTTGAAAGGCCCCTTCTGCAGGCAAGCCTCAGCACCGAGCGTAATTCTATTTTGTTAATGTAGTGCTTCAGACTAGAATTGCGTTTGGGCGTTAGAAAAACAGTTCTCACCAAGCTACAGATTACCATCCAAATTAAACCCTAAATATCACCCTACGATGGTCAAAGTAGCGCCTTGAGAGGTCCTTGAGATTAATCAGGCCCCGCTTATGGGTCTATAATTTTCAGATTGAGAGAGCACCCTGTCTGAGCGTGAGCGAGTTGTGCGAACGCTGAAAATTCTAGATCCATGGGGCCGATCTCAAGGACCTCTCAAGGCGCTGCCTGCTCCCGCCCCGTTGAAAGAGCACCCTGTCTGAGAGTCAGCGAGTTGTGCGAACGCTGAAAAATCTAGACCCATGGGACCGATCTCAAGGACCTCTCAAGGCGCTACCTGCATAAACTATCTCCCACTAAATCTCAGTAAACCCGCAAACCTATGCTATCCTCCCACTTGAGTTGACTAGACAGTCGCTGTGTTAATTTCTCAATCATTCGCTTGCGTTTGGAAGGGTGTAACGCGGAGGAAAGTCCGGGCTCCACAGGGTAGAGTGCCAGGTAACGCCTGGGGGGCGAAAGCCCACGGCCAGTGCAGCAGAGAGTAGACCGCCGATGGTTCGTTCGCGAACACAGGTAAGGGTGAAAGGGTGCGGTAAGAGCGCACCGCGCTGCTGGTAACAGCAGTGGCATGGTAAACCCCACTCGGAGCAAGACCAAATAGGTTCCCGTATGGCGCGACCCGCGTTGGGAACGGGTAGGTTGCTTGAGGCAAACGGCGACGTTTGTCCCAGATGAATGACTGTCCACGACAGAACCCGGCTTATCGGTCAACTCAACTTTTTGTAGCAGTAAAAGAAAAGGGCTAGCGAGAGATCGCTGGCCCTTTTTATTTATCGCGTTTTGATCTAAAAAAATAGAAATTTAAGTATAATCGTTCTTAGAAAGCCATAAAGCTAGAAGTTACTTTAACTTGCGACGTTAGCTCTATGTTTTATATTGTTAAATATTTTCCCCTATCGGCGACCGACGAACCAATCTTGTAACAATCACGGAACTTACTGATTTTATTCACTTTTTTACTCTTTACTGCGCTTGACTTTGATCTGTGCGGGCAATAATCTGCACAGATGGGTAAAAGTGGTGAAAAGTGGTTAATTTTGGTGGTTTTATAGCCGCATATAACGAAAAAGGGATAAAAGTGTTTAGAGGTAGTGATCCAATCAATATGGACGCAAAGGGCCGGATGGCAATTCCGACTCGCTACCGCTCCCTGCTCGACGATATTTGCTCGAATGATCTCGTGATAACCATCGATATGAAGTCTACCTGTTTGACGTTGTCACCGCTCCCCGAATGGAAAAAATTCGAAGAAAAAGTCGCGGCATTGCCCGCGATGGATGAGTTGGGCGAAATGTTGAGTCGTTTTGTGGTGGGTCAGGCTAAAGACTTACAGGTCGATGGCAGTGGGCGAATTCTTATTCCCACCGAATTGCGCGGTTACGCCGAGCTAGAGAAAAAGCTGGTTTTGGTGGGTCGTACCCAGCGTCTGGAAATCTGGTCTGAAGATAACTGGAATGCTGAGCGAGAGAAGTCTAAGGAAAATTATCGCGGCATGCTGATGGATAAAGACAGCATGTCAGACGCATTAAAAAACCTCTCTTGGTAGTCAAGGGTAATTGAGGGCAATGGAAGCGATGACTGAAGCAACGACAGAACATACAACGGTGCTACTGCATGAAGCGGTGGATGCATTGGTTGTTGACCCGGGTGGTTTCTATGTCGACGGCACCTTTGGTCGCGGCGGCCATACCGCCGAACTGTTGTCAAAGTTGTCGGCCGAGGCGTCAGTGGTCGCCATAGATAAAGATCCTCAGGCTATTGCCGAGGGCGAGCGACGTTTTAGTGAGGATCCAAGGCTGCAGCTAGTGCATGGCAGTTTTGCAGATCTCAGCGAGATTGTGGTGCAGATGGGCAAGTCTGGAGAGTTATCCGGCGTACTGCTTGATCTGGGGGTGTCGTCCCCGCAGCTGGATCAGGCTGAGCGAGGATTTAGTTTTATGCGCGATGGCCCACTGGATATGCGTATGGATACCAGTAAGGGTCTCTCGGCAGCCGAATGGATTGCCAGTGCTGATGAGCAGGAAATTGCACGCGTTATTAAAGAGTATGGCGAAGAGCGTTTTGCTCGGCGTATGGCCAGTGCGGTGGTTGCAGAGCGAGCTAAAACACCGATAACGCGCACCGTACAGCTCGCAGGTATTTTAGCTGCAGCGCACCCGGCATGGGAGCGCGGTAAGCATCCTGCAACCAAAGCATTTCAGGCGATTCGCATATTTATCAATCGTGAGCTGGATGATCTTGAGGCTTTGTTGGAGCAAATAATAGATACATTAAAGGTGGGTGGTCGGCTCGTCGTTATTAGCTTTCACTCATTGGAAGATCGTCGTGTTAAGCGTTTTATTCGCGATCAGGATCAAGGTATCAAGTTGCCAAAAAATCTGCCCATTAGAGATATTGATCGCGGTGTAAGGCTGATCAAGGTGGGTAAGGCGGTTAAGCCTGCAGGTACCGAAGTAGATGGCAATGTTAGGTCGCGTAGCGCGGTAATGCGCATTGCTGAGCGGGTTGCCTAAGTGGCGGGTTCGCTGCGCATTGCGCTGTTGTGGGTTGTGGTTGTGGTCAGTGCGTTGGCGGTGGCATTTGTGAGTCATCTGTGTCGCGAAAAGTACTCGCAGCTGACAGCCATGGAGCGCGAGGCAAACCAGTTACAAGTAGATTACGGCAAATACCTTCTTGAACAGAGCGCCTGGGGGTCATTGCAAAGAATTGAAAATATGGCGGTGAACAATTTACAGATGCGCAGTCCGCAGCCAGAAGAAATATTAATGATCAAGCGTCAGTAGCCGCTTTATCGGAAGTCGTTATAAAGGGATTGGACAGGGCTTAAAAAGCTCTCAACACAATTAAAGGGTAAGGCACAAACGTGGCCAAAAAATCGCTACAGACAGTTATACCGCGCTGGCGTTACTATTTTGTAATGCTTGCTTTGGTCTCTCTGCCGATTGTGGTTTTAGCCAAGATAGCCCAGCTACAAATCATGCCCGATGAAAAGCATGGTGTAGATTCTGTCTCTTATACACATCTCCGAGCCCACGAGACCAGAGAGGATCTCG
>OJBN01000037.1_pt1 | contig 28309 bp, 33 predicted proteins | sample 1590441 | NCBI WGS metagenome assembly OJBN01 (sample SAMN05416760, study PRJEB24817) | seawater metagenome | isolation source: Sea water | place: Canada:Atlantic | collected 2013-07 | reverse complement strand
TTGGTGGAGGCGGCGGGAACTGTACTTAGACTATAAGCAATTGATTAATATAGGTTTAATGGGTTTATAAAACTGCTTTTGTTACATGCTTTGTTACTTAAAAAAGGAGCATCTGCACATTTTTTATGTGTTCAAGATAAATAGCCAAAATAGTTTATAGAGTCAGTGCCGTGGTGTATTTTTTCTGGCAGAAAATAACATGTGTTGTTGATGTGCGAAGAATGTCTAGCCGAAACCTGTGCGATGCTGCAAAGACGTTACACGGACGTGAAACACGCGCTATTCGCGCTAAACGTCAGCAGGCACTTGTGAATTGAAGCTACTCGAGCGTATGGGCAAGGGGGTTGGAATTATGTCAGGTGAGAGTGAATTACCTGTGCTGGGGATCGGTGGTTCTAATTATTTTTCCAGTGCTTTGTCAGTGCGCCGCCCAAGTGCTCAATCATAAAGTCCCTGAATACCCTTATTCGCTCCCGGTTACGCAAGTCCGGATGGCTGAGCAGCCACACCCCTAGGTCAAATTGATGCAGCGACGGTGATAACGCCTGCAATTGGTGCGTTTTCGGGAGTCGCAGCGGAGATAACAAGCTTACACCCATACCCGCATTTACTGCTTCAAACAGCTCATTGTAACTGCTGGTCCGTAATACGATTCGCGCGTTGGGTATTTCCCTTTTCAGTACAGGTTCCATATTCAGCAAACTATCGTCAGCGTGCCACACTACCCAATCATAATCAGCCAGGCTACGCGTTCCAGCCCGTTCTAGATAGGCACGATTACCGAATATATTAATGGGGAGTTGGCCAAGCTTACGGGCGACCAACGCTTCCGGCGGATCATTTGTCAGACGGATGGCGACATCGGCCTCCATCCGAGCTATTTCGCTACGCTCACCGCCTGCGGTCAGTACCAAATTGATGTCCGGGTACCGGTGATGGAAGGCAGCCAGTAATGGGGCCAGATTCAATAGGCCGCTGCTGGGCTTGCTGATTTTCAGGGTGCCACGCAGTTTGGTCTCACTGCCGCTGAAGACACCCTGGATCTGATTTATCTCACGTTCTACCTGAGCAGCGTGCTTTTTTAGGGCAAGCCCATCGTCAGTTAACTGATAGCCGCTGTTGAGGTGATTAAACAAGCGGACGTTGAGTTGCTGCTCCAGCTTTTCTAGGCGCCGGGCAACCGTTGAATGATTGACGCGCAGCAGCTTGGCCGCTCCGCTCAAGGAGCCGGTGCGCGCTACCGCCAGAAAATACTCTAAATGACCCCAATCCATGTGTGCATAATCGCACAATAGTTATGCATTTGTCGAGAATTTACGCGCAAGCTAATAGGAGATAGACTATTCCACGTTTATTGCATTAAACCAATCCATCTAACCTGAACAGGAGTGCGACATGAAAGCGAAATTGCTCAAAATTGTAGGCGGTATAGCCCTCGGAGTCGCCTTATTAGTGCTGGCGCTGCCAACGATCGTGCACAAGGCGGGTTTACACCCCGAATATAACGGCGAAGCTGTGCAACTACCCGCCGGTAAACGCGCGCTGATTATTGCGACCAACCAGGCCGTTTTGTCTGCTCCCGGCGAGACCACTGGGGATGCCACAGGTGTGATGGCCTCAGAGATGACCCATCCTTACTACAGATTCCTCGATGCCGGTATGCAGGTTGATCTGGCCAGCATCAAAGGAGGAAAAATCCCTGTTGACCCCCAGACCATAAACCGGCTGTTAAAAACACCGGAAGACGACCGCTTCCTGGCCGATCCTGCATTTCTGGCCAAGGTCGAAAATTCAATGGGCATTGCTGACGTTGATTTTACCCAATACGACATCATCTTTATGGCCGGGGGCTTTGGAGCTGCCTACGACCTCGGCTATTCACCAGTATTGGCCGAGAAGGTTAGTGAAGCTTACTACGCCAGCAACGAACCGGTTATTGGTGGCGTTTGCCACGGCGTATTGGGCCTCATTAATGCAAAAGACCGTGACGGTAAGTCATTGATCGCCGGTCGGCGTATGACCGGTGTAACTGACAAACAGATTAAGGAGCTGGGCATAATAGAAATTACTCCCCAGCACCCAGAGACAGAGCTGCGAAAAGCCGGTGTTATTTTTGAAAGCAACACCAGGATCATGGACTTCCTTGCGACCCTCGTTGTGGTTGACGAGGAAGGGCGTTTTGTCACGGGCCAGAATCAGAATTCCGGCCGAGAAACCGCGCATAGAATGCTGGAGTTGGTGGCCAGCAAGTCCACGAAATAGGCTGCATTACTATCAATCGCGTCCCAATCTGCTAGCAAGCAAAGCGATCAATAACAGCCTGGCCATGATCGGTCTTACCGCCTGATTACAAGAAGGAGTTCAAAATGATGTCTGAAACCATGCCCTACGATAAAAAGTTTTTAGACGTTAACGGCAGAAAAATCGCTTACGTCGATGAAGGCAGCGGCAATCCTATTGTCCTACTCCACGGCAACCCTATGTCTTCATTTCTGTGGCGCAACGTTGCCCCAGAGCTACTTGCCTCTGGCCGTGTGATCATCCCCGATCTGATTGGCCATGGTGACTCAGACAAACTACCAGCATCTATGGGTCCAGAACGCTATACGCTTGAGGTGGCATACGACTACCTGAGCGGGCTATTGCATGGCTTAGATATCAACGCCAATGTCACCTTGGTGATCCACGACTGGGGTAGTGCTCTGGGCTTTATGTGGGCAATGCGCAACAGCACAGCGGTTAAAGGCGTGGCCTATATGGAGGGAATTGTCGCCCCGGTGAGCTGGGACGATTGGCCCGAAGGTGCCAGAGGTATCTTCAAAGGTTTCCGCTCAGAAAAGGGCGAAGACCTTATCCTCAACCGCAATATGTTTATCGAAGCCGTTGTACCCACCTCTATTATCAGGGATCTGACTGACACAGAAATGGAAGCCTATCGTGCACCCTTTGCTTCTCCGGATGATCGTCAGCCGACACTCAACTGGCCCCGCCAGATTCCTATTGAGGGAGAGCCTCCTGAGGTGGTTGCCCTGGTGGAACAATATGGGGCGTTTATGGCCGCTTCAGAGTTACCCAAGTTATTTGTCAACGCTGAGCCGGGTTCTATTTTGGTCGGTAGGCAGCGGGAGTTTTGCCGTAGTTGGCCGAACCAGCAGGAAGTCACAGTTAAAGGCCTGCACTTTATTCAGGAAGATTCACCGGTTGAGATTGGTCAGGCTGTTGCCGGCTGGCTCGAGACCATCTAAGTCTTAATCTGAGTACTCAAACTCATTGTTCAACCTTATTATTTAAAGCAAGAGAGAAACCTAAAATGTCAGATATCCCTGTTTATATGATTGCCAATTTCCATATCCAAGATGCAGATACTTACAAACTTTACGAGAAGGGTTTTTTCCCTCTTTTGAAAAAGCATGGCGGTTCTTTTCTAAGTTATGACGACAGCACTGTGACCTTGGAGGGTGCTTATCCTAGGGAAGGTCGTATTGTGCTCTTTCAGCTTCCCTCTGAAACTGCCGCTCAGGCTTGGTTTGGCGATCCAGAGTATCAAGCGATTGCAAAGCACCGTCGTGCAGGTACAGACACGCAGTTCCTAACGATGGTCCACGGATTGCCTGCAAGATAGTTAATCAGGCCCGTTAGTGTAATTGTTATTCCGTAAAAGGTTGATCTTGTCAAAGAAAGATTTGGCTGCCCCGGCAATGCTGATTTGATCTCTTTTGGGAAATCCTATCTCCTAGGTTTACTATCCAATTGCCCTCGACGCCTCAAGGTCTGTTCGGCAAACCCCGGCTCCCACTCATGGGTTGAGGTGAAAATCGCCTGTCTAGGTGCTATTGCCGTACATACTGCAGCCAGTCTCGGGGCTTTCTTGAAATACTTAAAAAATCTATAAACCCTATTTAAATCAATGCTTTATGGTGCTTTAAAGCCCCTTGTGGGGCTATTATTTGGTGGAGGCGGCGGGAGTTGAACCCGCGTCCGCCAGTACTCTGCCTTTGGCTCTACATGCTTAGTTTCCGTTAATTAATTTAACGGCAAACAGCCCAACGGTCAGGACGTTGGCCGCGAGCCCCGTAAAGTTTGACAGTCGATCCCGGGACATAACCGACTGCGGTCCAGTTCTATATGACAGTCACAAGCTCGGTACTGGCACCTTGCTATAGACCGCCAGGGCCGAAGCACCTGGATGGTGTTACAAAGGGCTACTTACGCAGCCAGTTGTGCACCGTAGTTGTCGTCATTGGCAACTAATAGTTTGCAGCTTTGGATTTACGTGATTGGCTACCATCACGGCATGCACCGCAGGTTTCGTTACCGTCGTCGAATCCGTAACGCCCCCAGTCGCTCAGAGTATATAGCATCATGGAGGCTCACAGTGATGCCACAGCTTGTAAAATATGAACGGCCTTAAAAGCCTAGGAAACGTTATAAAGTAGCAGCCCGAGATTTCTGACGGGTAACAGGAGTAAGTAAGTGTCAGACGAGCAAACAGCTAGCAGCCCCGCGGCAGTCACGTTCATGGGGTCCGATAATCAGGCGGGGGCGCACCCTAAGATTCTTGACGCGCTGGCGTCGGCGTCGAGTGGATTAGTGTCGGCCTACGGCGAAGACAGTCTCACTGAAAGTTTGAATCACCGTTTCAGCGAGATTTTTGAGGTCGACTGTGAGGTCTTTCTAGTTGCTACAGGTACGGCGGCTAACTCGCTAATTCTGAGTGCCATGTGCCCGCCCTGGGGGGCGGTGCTGTGTCACGAGGGTGCTCATATTATTAACGACGAAAATACTGCTCCTGAATTTTTCACCGGTGGCGCCCGACAAATTGGCGTGCCGGGTGAGTTGGGAAAACCCTGTCACGATGCTATTCGGGCGCAAGTGGAGCTCGCCCAGCTGCATGGGGTTCACAACGTTAAACCGACAGCGATCAGTTTGACCAATGCCACCGAGCAGGGGACGGTGCTAAAGCCGGCAGAGGTTGCGGCCTATGGTGAGCTGGCTAAGGAATTGAACTTAGGTTTGCACATGGATGGCGCGCGCTTCTCCAACGCGGTGGTCGGTTCAGGTGCGTCGCCAGCAGATCTTACCTGGCGGGCTGGCGTAGACGCGCTGACCTTTGGTGCCACCAAGAATGGCGCTATTGCTGCCGAGGCCGTGGTGTTTTTTAATGACCGCTACAGTGAAGACTTTGCTTATCGACGCAAGCGAGCAGGGCACCTGTGGTCTAAACATCGATTTTTAGCGGCGCAATTTGACGCCTTTTTGGCCGGTGATTTGTGGTTAGACAACGCGCGTCACGCCAACGCTCTCGCAGCGCGGCTCGCGAGCGGGTTATCGCAGCTTCCGGGTGTTACTTTGCCTTGGCCCACAGAGGCCAATGAGGTTTTTCCGGTGTTGCCTGAAGTTATAGACCAAGCGCTGGAAGCCGCAGGCTTTGTGTACTACCCGTGGCCCATGGTCCCCGGAATGAAGCGGTTTGTGACCAGCTTTGTAACAGACCCTGAAGATATCGACCGCCTGTTGGCCGTTGCTCAGTCGGCGGTCTGATTAGTATCTTTCAGAGGGTTTGCGTAACTCCAAATTGCCCGCAGTAACCAACGACGCGTCTTCTAACTGCGTTAGCGCGTTGAACCGCTGACAGAGGGTTGTGCTCAAACCCCTGTTGATGCGCTAGTTCGCGGCCATTGCTGCTTGCAGTGCCTTGAGATTGGCTTTGTCTTCATCGCTGAGCTGGGTGGGTTCGCAGCGGGGGTCGGTTTTCTGGATCGCACTGATCATGCCCCTAGACAAGGGAATGGGTTCACAACCGTGGTTGTTGTCGCAAATAAGATCCCACTGGGGTTCGGCCTGAACGTGGCAGGCAAAGCAGTTGCCGCCAAATCGATTCACAACTTCGGCAAAACCGCGCTTGCCAATAGTTGTGCCCTCTGAAGAAACGTTTAACTCGAAAAACTCCCAGTCGTTGGTTGCGGGGTTAAAGCCGGCTTCACGCTTTACCATGGCCTCAGCAGGCACCAGTTGCACCACCGCACCTTCAGGATAGGCTCCTCCGTTGGCACTGTTTGCTACCGCAACCGTTTCTGCAATATTGCCTAGCAGGTTGTCCACATAGAAATGCCTAACAGGGGTCATATCATTGAGGCAGCGAAAGGTCTCGTTGGTGACTTCTGTAGCCACAGCAGATTGCGATAGAGCCGCAGTCATGAGGGCGGAAAATAGCAGGCCAAATCGATTGCGCATGGGGGCTCTCCCTTGTTGGATAACCTGAGTATACCCGAGGTAGAATTTGTGCAGATTTGCGCTCGCTTGCGAAGGCCACTACTGTGGGCGCCCTCACAATTCGACCGTTAGCGAGAAAGGAGTTCCCATGCGGTTTACCCTGTTAGTTCCAATGTTGTCTGCCTTGTTTGCTGTGTTTATGGGTTTTATTGCCTCTGCGAGTGCCAATGAATCTACACTGACGGTGCAAAGCATCGCCGAGCGCATCCAGTCTGGCGAGTTAGACGAGAGCCCGTTGTTTATGCCCACGGCCGAGCGGCGAGTTGTTTTTGCCAATCCCGAATACTTTATGCCAGTGCGAGAAATAACCCCAGGGGGAAGTCCTTACCCATTGCCCTCGACACCGTTGGATCTGAGCAGTGTTGCCTATGAGGTCGATGGCGAGGTCTTCACCCTGCAGCATTTTTTGTCGCAACAGCCACTGATGGGTTTTTTAGTGATTCGCGATGGCGCGCGGCTACTGGAGCACTATGCCAATGACCACTCGGTAGATTCGCGTTGGATTTCTTTTTCGGTCACCAAGTCGGTGACGTCTTTACTCGTGGGCGCGGCCTTGGCCGACGGTTTCATTACCAGCTTAGACGACAGCGTGACTGACTATTTGCCTCGGCTACGCGGGAGTGCCTACGATGTAGTCACCGTGAAGCACCTGCTGCAAATGGCCTCCGGCGTGGCTTGGAATGAGGATTACTTCGACCCCGAGTCAGATGTTGCCCTAGCGGGCATCCTCGGCGGTGTGGCACTGACCGACTATCTTCTGGAGCTGCCCAGAGTGCACCCACCGGGTACCCATTTTAACTACAACACGGGGGAGGCCAACCTCACAGGTGAATTACTTCGGGCGGCCATTGGTAACAACGCCTCTGGTTACCTGAACCAGAAAATTTGGGGTCCCTTTGGCATGGAGTTCGATGCTGTTTGGCCAGCCGACGGTCCTAGTGGGGGAGAAGCAGGAGGCTGCTGTATTAGTGCGGCCCTAAGAGATTATGGACGTCTCGGGCAGTTTGTTCTTGACGATGGCGTATTGCCCAATGGCTCTCGGGTCCTTCCAGAGGGTTGGGTTACGGCCAGTGCCGCTCCCTCTGAAGGTGCTGATGAGTACGGCTACATGTGGTGGCGCTATCCGGGTGAGCGATTCAGTGCCGCGGGCATTTTTGGTCAAAAAATATTTATTGATCCCCAGACAAGAGCGGTGATCGCCGTCCACAGTAATGCCGATGCCGCGAGCGGCAGCGTTTATGCGGCACACCTTGAGGCGGTCATGATGGCAGTAACTGACGCGCTCAGGAGCCAAGAGTGATCAAGCGCAGGAACCCGTTAGATCGGTATGCCAAAGATCTTGCGCCCGGCACGGTTAGCTGGATAGGCGTGCGTCCTTTGCGCCGAGAGCCGCTACAAGCGGTAACCGAAGCAAAAGCCTGTGCCGGTCTGGGTCTTGAGGGGGATCATCGCATGGGCAAGACCCCAGGCTCGGGTCGACAGGTCACCCTAATTTCAGAAGAGTTTATCGCTCAAATCGAACACTTTACCGGCTTAGCCGCTATTGAGCCGGCTGTATTAAGACGAAATTTAGTGGTTTCAGGTATCAATCTAAACGCCCTGAGACGCCAGCGTTTTCGCGTGGGTGAGGCTGTGTTTGAAGCCACCCAATTGTGCCATCCCTGTGCGCGCATGGAGGAGGCCTTGGGTAAGGGGGGCGTCGCTGCCATGCTGGGGCACGGCGGCCTTTGCGCTAAGATAATCGAAGGTGGAGCCATTAGAATCGGCGATGCCATTACTGTAGTGGAGTCTATTAATGAGTGATGAATTAAACGCGGTACATACTATCCAATTGACGGGTAGCGGGGTTTTTAATCCTGAGGTGCTCAATGCCACCCACAAAGCGCTTGATGCGGTGGAGGCTGACCCCTCAATTCAGGCGGTGTTCCTGCGCGGCGAGGGTAAAAACTTTTCCCAGGGCTTAGATCTTGAGTACCTCATGGCAAACCCCGACATTTTTAGCGAATTTGTGACCAGCACTATGCACCTGGCCGCTCGATTTCTCACTTTTCCGGTACCGGTTGTTTCGTTGGTTAACGGCCATGCTTTTGGTTTGGGTGCCATGCTGGTTTTAGCGTCTGATTATGCGGTTATGCGCGGTGATCGCGGGTTTTTCTGCCTTCCTGAAATTGATATTGGTATGACACTGACGGTACGCATGAATGCCTTGGTAAAGGCCAGTATGTCAGCCTACGCCATTCGTGAAACACTGCTGACCGGGGGGCGACTCACCGGCGAGCAGGCGCGTTCTATGGGGGTTGTTGACGCAGTAGGTGACGACTCTGAGCTGGAGGCCCTAGCGCTGCAAGTTTCAGCCCCTATGCGAGGCAAGCCACGAGAGCTGCTCGCAGGGCTCAAATACGGCGTGCACCAAGAGCTTGTCGACCTGATGATGTCAGACGCCCCTGACGATGCTTACCAACAGGTGAAAATTTGGCCGCGGTAATTAACCGTACTCTAGTTAATTAGGGATCGGCGTAGTTGCGTCAACACAATATGGCTGACTAAGGGATCAAAAACCATGGCCATGTGGCTGCAGTCCACTTCAATGTTGGTGGCACTGGTATCGCCCATATCCTGAGTGGCGCGCCAGTCCACCACGCCATCGCGTTTGCTCCAGATGTAGGTCACCGGCGTTTGTAACAATACCGACTCGCGTTCTGTGACTTTGGCCTCGATAGCATCCAGATCCCACCCCAACAATTTATAAGCTGAGGCAGCGGCAGTGTACTTGGGGCCTCCTTTAATGGGGCTGCCTAAGGTAATGACTTGCGCTACCAAGTCAGGCCGCTCTCTAGCGGCTTCTCTAGCGAGGTAGCCGCCCAAGCTCCACCCCACCAGTCGCAGGGGTTGCTCATGAAGTGTCGCAGCCTGCTCGAGCTGTTCTATAAGTCGCGGTAAAAGCGTGGGAACGTCACCCTTGTTGGTGCCAAGCCCCCACTTTAGGTCATTGAATCCTGCTTTGCGTAGCTGTCGTCGCAGCGCCGTCATAGCCAAATCCCCAAACCCAAAGCCGGGCAGTGCCATCACCGGTTCACCTGCGGCCATAGCCACAGGCTCTAGGCGGCCACCAACAGCAATTCGGGCAACACTCCTGAAGGTACCGAGCTCCCGCAGTAAATGCGTTGGAGGTATGGTCATGGGGATCTTGTCTGGCATGGTGAGCTCATGAACGTTGCGATTATTGCTGATACGAGCTGCATGCTCTCGCAGATGTCTCGTCGGTAAATTCGATAGAAATATAGGCGCGACGGGTTTTCTGATGTCCCGCGTATCAGTAGCAAAGAGGGATTGTTTCTACTTTTCCAAAACGGTCTGCAGTATGAGTGACCCCTAGCGACGCAGGAGAAAACCATGAAGTTTATTAATTTAGTTCCTACTTCGGCCATTGCCATTCTGACGGTGTTGGCTGCAGCGACGGTAATGGCGCAACCGCCCAATAAAAGCCAGCGCATGATGAGCCACCTCGATAAAGATGGCGATAATTTAGTCTCTGTTGAAGAGTTTGAGGTACCTTCTAGGGGTCGGGATCGAGGTCGGCTCGCCAGTGCAGATAGAGATGGTGATGGCAATGTTAGTCGTTCGGAGATGCAAGCTCAGGTCGACGAGCGTACGGAGCAAGCCATTGAGCGTTTTGAATTGGCCGACTTAAATGACGATGACTTTCTGACTGAAGAGGAAATAAAAATGGCAGCCTTCAGCCGGCTTGACAGGAATGATGATGGATATATTGACGCAAAAGAACTGTCTATGGCTCAACACACGTCTAGGTACCAACGTCCCGGCTAACAGGCGGTTGGGGTAGGGGGAGTGTTGACTTAGTGTCTACTGAGGCGCAACAAATGCAGCGCGTTGCCAAGGGCGATCGCGGTGCTTATGCCGCTTTGGTCGCGGATCACTTGAGGCCCATTTCAGCCTATGCCCAGCGTATGACAGGTAGCGTGGCCAATGCTGAAGACATTGCCCAGGAGGTCTTTCTGCGTCTTTGGCTTAAGGCTGGAGAATTTGATGCAACGCGTGCCCGCCTGACCACTTGGTTGCATCAAATGGCGCATAACTTGGCCATAGATCTGCATCGAAAGAAACAACGAGAAGTTTCTCTCGAGGTGATGGATATCCCCGATGCTGCCGTCACATCGACTCCGGAGGAGCCCGTGGGTCCTGTAGCCCAAGCACTGCTTCAACTGCCCGAACGGCAGCGCAGTGCTTTGGCATTGACCTATTATCAAGACCTGTCGAATCGAGAGGTGGCCGACATCATGGGGCTGAGCACGCGTGCGGTTGAGTCTTTGCTGGTTCGTGCTCGTAACGCCATGAAAATCCAATTGGAGATATCGCTATGACAGCTGAATTACTGTCCCAAGAGCGCGCAAAAGCCCTGCTCATGGCCTACGGTGCTGAACCTGAACGTTGGCCTCCCGAGTGGCGAGAGCCCTTAATATTAGCTTTGGCGAACGACCCAGTGCTTCAGGAGTACGCCGCCGTTGAGGCCAGGCTCGACCAGGCAATGGTCGCAGAGTCTGTGGATCTACCGATAACAGTTGCCTCAGTCTTGGCCTTTACCGACAGAGCTACCGCACAGGACAGCAACGAGCAAACTGAAACGGGCCTTGGGGGCTTGGAGCGTTTTATTGAATGGCTATGTTTTTCAGGCGCTCGTTCCACATGGCGAGGTGTGGCTGCGGCTAGCCTGTCTCTGGCACTAGGCGTTGCGTTGGGTTTGGGTGTTGTCACGCCCGCTGAGGACGAATGGGTCGCCTCAGAACAGTATGTATTTGCACTCGTTGTGGAGGGGTAAGCCGATGGCTAAACGACATTGGATTGCAGTCTTGTTGGTAGTATCGCTGGGACTTAATTTACTGGGAGCAGGAGCGCTTCTGGCGCGTTTGACCATGAGTTCACCTCCCGGGCCCATGGCCTGGGCGATGGGCGATTTGGATCCCTCTACCCGTGAACGCGTGGGTCAAGCACTGCGAGGTCGCATGCAGCAAGTGGCGCCCGTGCGTCGAGAGTTTAAGCGCAGCCAGGCAGAAATTAAGCGAGTGGTCAGCTCAGACCCTCTCGATGAGGTGGCGTTGACACAAGCCCTTGTTAATCTGCGAGATGTTAGCCAGCGTTATCAGCTGCAACTGCACAACATAGCCCTAGATGTTTTACCCGAATTGTCCAGTGAGCAGCGACGCAGAGCGACCCATCGCCTCCTTCGGGCAGGAACAGATCAGTGCGGCCGACAGGGCCGTAACCCCCAACGACATGATAGTAAGAATCCTCCTCCGCCCAAGGCGCCTGAGCAAACTGGTCGGTAATCTCAAAAATTATTGAGGACGCTCGCCAGTAAAATTAAAGGTGGCGGGGCGTGCTCTCGTTAAGCTTACGAGGTGATAATTGTGGCTCCAACTCGTGCCTTGGAGCCGGCTTTTAGCGGCTAGCCTAATAACAGGCAGACGGACTCCAGCCTTAAAAATATCAGCGAATCGCTCATGCGCTTACCGGTGTAGAGTTGAGTATAGGCGATGAGCCGGCGCTGCTTTTTCATCGTAGCGCTGTCCTAGGACCGTTACACTCAGGCCATGGATATTCTTTTTACTACGCTACCTCCGGTCGAGATGGCCTTGATGGCTTTGGGTATTTGGTGTGCAGCGATCATGCGAGCTTTCACCGGTTTTGGTTTTGCCCTCACCGCAGTGCCGGTTTTATCGTTATTTTTGGTGCCAACCGACGCGGTGGTTCTTGTGGCGCTTTTGACGCTGACGACAAGTCTGGTGACTTATCGTGCTTGGTGGGGGTGTTTTGGGTTGCGCGACGGCTTGCCTATGGTAGGTGGTTCTATTTTAGGTACTGGGGTGGGTGTCATTTTTCTCACCCAGCTGTCTTTGGCGCAGTTTCAATTATGGATTGGGCTCATCGTGATTGTTTTATGCGTATTTTTAAGTCGTTATCGGCCTAAATCACATCTTAGTGGGCCGGGGGTTGCCGCCGGCACGGGCACTTTGTCAGGCCTAATGAATGGTGCCTTTGCCATACCCGGTCCACCCGTCATTGTTTATGCGATGGCCTGTATTCCGGAACCCGCAAAAAGTCGTGGCTTCCTCATGGCCTTTTTCATGATCTCCAGCTTGATTTCGCTCACAACGTTTACTGTTTCAGGCTTGGTAACGACAGTGCCGTTCTACCTATTGTTGCTGTCAATGCCAGCAATGCTGTTGGGCGATCGATTAGGAACCTGGTTGTTTGCTCGAATAGGTGGTCAAGCGTATCGACCCGTAGCCCTAGCCTTATCCTTGGGAGTGGGTTTGGCAATTACTTTAAAAGCACTGCACGCCATGGGATTTACTGTTTAACGTTGTCTCGAACAATACGCGCCCTCTGGCGCTCCCAGTCTTTGGCTTTTTCTGTGTCTCGCTTGTCATGCTGCTTTTTACCAGCGGCAAGCGCAATTTTTGCCTTGGCTAAGTGGCCTTTCCAATACAAGGCCGTGCAGACGCAGGTTTGCCCTTTTTGAGACAGCGCGGCATTAATTTGAGCCAGCTCTCTTTTGTTTAACAGTAATTTTCGGGTGCGGGTGGGGTCAGTCACGTAATGGGAGGACACGGTTTCGAGTGGCGATATCTGCGCGCCAAACAAAAAAGCCTCGCCATTTTTCATCAATACATAGGAGTCTGTCAGCTGGACTCTACCAGCCCGCATAGATTTGACTTCCCAGCCGGCCAAAGACAGCCCTGCCTCATAAGACTCCAGCAGGTGGTAGTCAAAGCGAGCACGTTTATTTTGCGCGATCGTGTTGTCTTGTATTTTCTTTTTCGATTTGCCCATAGGGTGCATTATACGGGTTCACAGGCCTTGGGAATCATATTGGGTGCTAGATAATAATGTTCCGCAACCTTGGCAGGGCCAAACGACCCTGGTATTTGCCCTGGCAGCTTGCTCGATAGGCTTAGGTAATGTGCTGCGCATGCCCTACATGCTTGGGGAGTATGGCGGCGCACCTTTCTTTGTGTGTTACGTGGCCACCGTTTTCACGGTTGCGGTGCCTTTGTTGACCGCTGAAGTGATGTTAGGCAGCAAGGGGCGAGCGTCACCATTGGGCGCTTTACGGTGGGCTAGTGACCAGTCGGGTCGTTCCACTCATTGGAGTCTGCTGGGCGTTATCCAGTGCCTGCTAGGTGTCACGCTGGCTATTTATTGTTTGCCTATGATCGCTTGGATGGTTGATCGGGCGGTCGTGCTTAATTCAGGACCTCTGGCGTCAGCCAGTGCTGCCGAAGTCGCCATGAGTTTTCAGCAGCTGGTTGAAAGCCCCAATTTAACGATTCTCGTGGCTCTTGTAGGTTTGGTCACTCAGCTGGCGGCCTTGGGCCCACAGGTTGCTATGGCGTTAATCGGGTGGGTTGCCTTACCTGCGATGGCCGTCGCTTTGTTAAGCCTGCTGCAGTTTGGGATTGAATTCGGTGACCTTGAGTCAGCAGGTGACTGGCTATTTGCGGTTAACTACTCCGATTTTGGCTGGGAGGCGGCCATGATGGGTATGCTAAGTGGTGTTTTAACACTGGTGGCAGGGTTAGGTGTGGGCAGTGTTTTTGGGGCGCGTTCGCCCAAAAATCTGCCCCTGCTTCGTGCTGTCATTGCCGCAGCCATACTTGATGTCGCCTTTATGTTGGTCACAGCCGTTGCGCTGATACCTCTGTTAGGCGCCACCAATGTATTGCCCGCAGAAGGGCTGATGTTCTTATTTGTCGCCGTGCCTTATGCGTTTGCCAATTTACCCTTGGGGGAGGTTTACGGCGCCGTATTTTTTGGTTTCGCGGCATTAGCAACCTTTGCGGCATTACTGGCTTTGCTAGAGCCCTCGGTCATGCTGTTACATCAGGACGGCGGGGTTAACCGTAATTTGGCCGCGCTCATGGTGGGTGCTGCCCTTGGTTTAGGGGTGTTGTGGTTGGAGCGTGTGGGGCAACACCTGGTGGTTTTACCCCTTCTGCTCGATATGGCAATAGTCGGGGTTTTATTGCTTCTGAGCGTGTTTGTCGCTTGGAGAATGCCCAGACCCTTCGCTAGAGCCGAGTTGTACAGAGAGCCCCGCTGGCTGTTTACTTTGTGGTGGTTGTGTCTGCGCTTTATTGTTCCCACCGTGCTGATTTTGGTGCTTATTTGGCGGTTTGTGGCACCCCAGTGATAAGGCTGAGGTAATATAAACCGCATGACTATTATTGATCGCAGCGCGCTTTTACCGTTTTCTGCTGAGAGTGTTTTCGATTTGGTGGCCGATATCGAGGGCTATCCCGATTTCCTTCCCGGCTGTGTAGGCGCCGAGATCATTGAGCGAGATACCCATACCGTCACGGCTCGCTTGGCGTTGTCCCGGGCAGGTATGACTCAAAGCTTCATGACTCAAAATACTCTAGCCCGCGCCCAAACCATTGATTTGCGGCTAATCGACGGCCCGTTTGAGCGCTTTTCTGGCGTGTGGACGTTTAAATCACTCGCGCCGGAGGCTTGTAAAGTGGCTCTACTGTTAGATTTTCGACTCAAAAGCAGCTTGATCAATGTAGCCGCAGGGAAGTTGTTTGACCGTGTTGCTCACGACCTGGTCGATGCAGTGGTCAAGCGAGCTCAGACTGTGTTGGGAGATTCCGCGTTATGACAGATTCAATGACCATTGAGGTAGCTTACGCACTTCCCGATAGGCAGCTCATTCGCGCAGTGACGGTCCCCGAGGGTACAACCGCCTCTGAAGCGGTCATTTTATCGGGCATTGAAGGGGAGTTTGAGGAACTGACGCTAGGCGACAGTCCTAAATTGGGTATTTTTGGAAAGGCTATTAAGGGGGATCGCGTGCTCAAGCCCGGGGAACGTGTGGAAATTTATCGGGCCTTGAAGGTTGATCCCAAAGAGGTGCGCAAGCGCAGAGCTGCTGAAGCTAAAGAGCGGCGCGCCGAGGGTTAAGGTTCGATTAAACCTCTTCTTCCTCTTCGCTTTCAGGGTTTACCTGTGCATCTGTGTCTTCCGTGTTGGCCCAGTCGGGAACCTCGCTGCCCGTAACGTTAACCAAGGCGTCGCCTTCGAAAAATACGGATAGCTTGCTTTCCTCGAGGGTTTTAGTGCCATTGCGCAAAAAGTAACGGTAATCCCAGCGATCGGTGTTAAAGGTGTCTTCTATAAGCGGTGTTCCCATGACAAACCGCACCTGCCTGCGTGTCATATTAGGCTTGAGTTGCTCGATCATCTCGGGGGTGACGATATTTCCCTGCTCAACGTCGATTCGGTAGGCGCTGAGAAAACTCAAGCTACCACTGCAGCCCGATAGTAGGACTAGGGCGAGCGTTAGGGGGACTAAGGGGCTGCGAAAATGCAATGCCATCGGATTTTGGTTCCAAGCTTCGATCTGGTCGGGCATGATACCCCGTAATCACCCACAACGGTCACGGAAAAATATTATGCCTAGTGAAAACCTCGAGCTACGCAAGGCTGGCCTTAAGGTCACCCTGCCCCGTATCAAGATCCTGCAAATGCTCGACTCTACCTCTGAGAGCGCAGAGCACTTGAGTGCTGAGGATGTTTATCAGCGGCTTCGCGACACGGGTGAGGATGTGGGGTTGGCTACGGTCTATCGTGTCTTGACGCAGTTTGAGACCGCAGGCCTAGTGACCCGTCACAATTTTGAGACAGGGCATTCGGTGTTTGAGTTGTCCTCTGATGACCACCACGATCACATGGTCGACGTGGAAAGCAATGAGGTTGTCGAGTTTTTCGACGAAGTTATTGAAGCGCGACAGCATGAAATTGCAGAAGCTAATGGTTACGACATTATCGATCACTCACTGGTGTTGTATGTGCGCAAGCAACGCTAGCTAATCTGCATTGAGCATTTCCCGGGCATGGGCCCGGGTGCTCTCCGTAATGGTCAACCCACCCTGCATTCGCGCGATTTCTTCAACACGCTCCTCACTTGCCAGCAAATGCACTTCAGTGAAAACCGCTGAAGCGTCACCGCTTTTACTGACCTGCAGGTGGTGTGAACCCTTGCAGGCGACCTGAGCCAAGTGCGTGACGCAAAGTACTTGAACCCGCTGGCTTAACTGGCTCAGAAGCTCTCCAACAACCTCTGCAACCCCGCCGCCTATACCGACATCAACTTCATCGAAAATCATGGTGGGCGCCGTGGCGCTCTCCGCTGCGGCAACTTGTAAGGCAAGACTAATTCGCGACAATTCGCCGCCGGAGGCGATTTTGGCCAGAGACCCCAGCGCGCTCCCCGGGTTGGTGCTAATAAGAAACTCAACCCCTTCCGCACCGGCTGGATCGGGTGTGCCCTCTGTATGTTGGGTTAGCACTACCTGAAAGTCGCAGCGTTCCATGGCGAGTCGACTCAGGGTTGCTGAAACGTGTCCGATGAGCTGTTTGGCCGCCTTTTTGCGTTTCGTCGTTAGCTTTTTGGCGCTTTTTTCCCAGCTTAGCTGAGCGTTTTGAAGGGCTTCTTCAAGTTGATTCAGTTGATCGGGGCCGGCATTGAGCGTCTCAAGCTCGGCTGCAAGTTGCCCATGACGCTGGCTGAGCTGTTCAGGCATAACGCGGTGTTTGCGCGCTAAGTCGTAAACGTGTTCAAGGCGATCTGAAACCCACTGCAGTTGCGCTGGGTCACGATCGAGTTGATCGGTGTATCTGATGAGCTCACTGTGTGCTTCTTGCAATTGAATTTCCGCGGTCTCAAGCATCTCGCGGATATTCTTCATAGCGGAGCCTTCGTGCCGTTCATCAGACACCAGTTGTCGGGCACGCCCCAGTTGCTCCAACTGTTGCTCGCAGTGCTCCTGTGTCTGCCCAGCACTATCCAGCAGGAAGTCGGCATTGAGCAGTTGCTTCTGCTCCGCCTCAAGACGCTGTAGTTCTTCGGCGCCTAAGTTCAGGGTATCGAGCTCTGAAACCTGGTAACTGAGCAGATCAAAACGTGCGGTATCGGCTTCAGATTGACCGGTTTTTTGCGCGAGTTCTGTAGCGAGTGTGTGCCAGTGCGCCGAGGCCTGGGCGACCTGCGCCGCTAGCTCAGTGGCATTGGCGGTGGCGTCTAGGAGGGCGCGCTGGCTGGCTTTGCGCAGCAGAGATTGATGGGCATGCTGACTGTGAATATCAACCAAAAGTGCGCCAACAACGGCACAATCGACCAGGGTTGCCGGTGCGCCATTGATAAATGCCTTAGAACGGCCGTCGGCGCCGGCCACTCGCCGTAAGATACATTCCTCGGCGGGAAGGTCGAGTTCTCGTTCTTTGAGCCAGGCGGTCACCGCAGGGAGCTGGTCAATCTGGAACACGGCCGTGATGTCGGCGCGCTTTGCCCCTGGTCTGACGGTTCTGGCATCTGCGCGGTCGCCAATACACAGCCCTAATGCATCGAGCATAATAGACTTTCCGGCGCCTGTTTCGCCCGTAATCACCGTCATACCCTCGTCTAAATCTATGTCCAGAGAGGCGACAACGGCATAATCACGGATACTGATTTGCTTAAGCATAAGGTGGTTCCGATTCTTTCCTCTCTTATAGCGCAACATGGCCCAATCGGGAACGGTCGAAGACGGTTCTTTGTCCTGAACCGCGGCTGTGTTACTAATTAGGGATGACTATTGACGTTATTTGCTATGCCAACCACTGATCTTTCAGGCCGCGCGACGGATTTGCTTCGAACCTTGGTCGAAATGCACATTCGTGATGGTCAACCGGTGGGTTCAAAGAGCCTACAGGCACACAGCGCTTTGTCGGTCAGTCCGGCGACGGTTCGCAACATTATGTCCGACCTTGAAGAGCGTGGATTTTTGACCTCACCCCATACCTCGGCGGGAAGAATTCCTACCGCAAGGGGGTACCGGCTCTTTGTCGACACCCTATTGCAAGTTCAGCCCATAGAGGAAAATGCGGTTCTCGCCCTGCGAGAAGAGCTCAACCCCAATCGAACGGCGAAGGATTTGGTGCAGACAGCATCGACACTGCTAGCTCACGTGACCTCCCAGGCTGGCATTGTCACCGTCCCAAGAACCAAAGTGAATCAACTCAGGCAGGTCGAGTTCCTGCCATTATCTGAAAATCGAGTTTTGGTGATTTTGGTGGTTAACGAGCGTGAAGTACAAAATAGGGTGATCGAGCTGGCGCAACCGCTGTCTGAGGCGCAACTGAAAGCAGCGGCTGATTTGATCAACCAGCGTTATGCCGGCGCCGATTTGGTTGAGGTAAAGGCTAGGCTTGTTCAGGAAATGGCAGAGGCGCGAAGCCGTATCGACGAATACATGGCGGCGGCTCTCGACTTGGCAAATCAGGCACTGGATGACGGTGAGCCCGGCGAGGACTATGTCGTTGCCGGCGAGAATTATCTTTTGGGCCAAGCGCACCCGGAGGACATGGACAAACTTCGAGAGCTTTTCGATGCCTTTCAGCATAAAAGAGATGTTCTCGAGCTACTTGAACGGTCTTATCGTGCTCAGGGAGTACAAATCTTCATAGGCGAGGAAGCCGGATACGACGTATTTGGTGACTATTCAGTGGTGACAGCGCCCTACGCTCAGGGTAGCCGCACCTTGGGTGTTCTTGGCGTAATTGGTCCCACACGGATGGCCTATGAGCGCATCATACCCATGGTCGACGTGACGGCGAAGATGCTGAGTGCCGCACTGTCGCGCGCCTAACTGCCCCGGCGCCTGGCCAGCACGAGCGTGTGGCGTGAGGTTGATTTAACTTTTTCTCATTGAGAATCACCGAGTTCAAGCAAGCTCCAGCGCACCTGCGATGCCTTGGCTAAATAATTTAACGATTATGGCGGGTCCCGCCCGTATTTCTGACTCACCGACACCCGCACGCAGAGGCTTATCTCCAAGCGGTAAGCTCATGCCGCGTCAAAGCTTTAGGGTCGTGGCGGGTAATCAACCCGCTACAAATTGGCTTTGACGCTTGAAATTGTTGCTATGCATCCCCATTTCCGATTCCAAACCAGGGCGGCGCAAGCTGCGTAGCCTGATCACATTATGATTGAACTATGCCAGAGGGTGCTGGAAATGGCAGACGACAAGACCGAATATACTGATGATGAATCTCTCGCTGCGGTGGGAGGCACCGTAGATGTCACCGATGAAGACGCTGAATCCATAGAGCTGAGTCCAGAGCAAGTCACTGCGCAACTTGAAGCAGATCTGGCCGAGGCGAAGGATGCCGCGCTTCGGGCCCAGGCCGATGCGGCCAACGTTCAGCGCCGTGCTGAGCAAGAGGTTGATAAGGCGCGAAAGTTTGCATTAGAGCGCTTTATCAGCGAGCTGCTGCCCGTTGTCGATAATATGGAACGCGCCCTTGAGGCTGCCGGCACCGATGAGGCGGTAAAGCCCATTGTTGAAGGTGTTGAACTCACGCAAAAGAGTTTGATCGATGCGTTGCAAAAACATGGCGTGGAACCGGTGGATCCTATGGGTGAGCCCTTCGATCCTCAAATCGCCCAGGCAATGAGCATGGTTGAAAATCCCGAGGTAGAACCGAATACGGTGATTGCTGTCATGCAGAAGGGATACCAGTTAAACGGACGGTTGATTCGCCCGGCAATGGTCATGGTGAGCAAGGCCGCCGATTAATATCCATAGAGAAAGTCTTGAATTTTTTTAAATTGGACCCATCTACAAAAGCAAGCAAGGATGGCGGGCAGAAGCCCCGTTAAGAGGAGAGAACAATGGGCAAAATTATTGGAATAGACCTTGGAACCACCAATTCCTGTGTATCGGTATTGGAAGGTGGAAAGGCGCGAGTTATTGAAAATGCAGAAGGCGGACGCACGACGCCATCTATTGTCGCTTATGCCGACGATGATGAAATTCTGGTAGGGCAGGCGGCCAAACGCCAGGCGGTCACCAATCCCACCAATACACTGTATGCGGTCAAGCGTCTCATTGGGCGCCGCTTTGACGACAAAGTGGTTCAAAAAGACATCAAAATGGTGCCCTACAACATTGTCAAAGCTGACAATGGCGATGCCTGGGTGGAAGCAAAGGGCAATAGCATGGCGCCGCCACAGGTGTCTGCTGAAGTCTTGCGTAAGATGAAGAAGACCGCCGAAGAATTTTTAGGTGAAACAGTTTCTGAAGCCGTCATTACCGTACCTGCTTACTTCAACGATTCTCAGCGTCAAGCCACGAAAGACGCAGGCAAAATTGCTGGACTTGAGGTTAAGCGCATTATCAATGAGCCGACCGCTGCGGCATTGGCTTATGGCATGGACAAATCTCAAGGGGATCGCACCATCGCGGTCTATGACCTCGGTGGCGGTACCTTCGATATTTCAGTGATCGAGATTGCTGAGGTCGATGGTGAGCACCAGTTTGAGGTTTTGGCGACCAACGGCGATACCTTCTTAGGCGGCGAAGATTTTGATCTTCGGCTCATCGAGTATTTGGCCGATGAATTTAAACGTGAAAATGGCATCGACCTTCATGGCGATCCCCTCGCGCTGCAGCGCCTTAAAGAGGCCGCTGAAAAAGCCAAAATCGAACTGTCTAGCTCGCAGCAGACAGAAGTTAACCTGCCCTATATTACGGCTGATGCCACAGGGCCTAAGCACCTGGTGGTCAAGCTTTCGAGATCTAAGCTTGAGTCTCTGGTGGAGGAGCTCGTCACGCGCTCACTGGAGCCCGTAAAGACCGCTTTGGCAGACGCTGGGCTGTCACCCTCTGAGATTCAAGACGTTATCTTGGTGGGCGGGCAAACGCGTATGCCCATGGTGCAAACGACAGTGGCAGACTTTTTTGGCAAGGAGCCCCGCAAGGACGTGAATCCTGACGAGGCTGTGGCGATGGGTGCCTCGATACAAGGTGCTGTTCTGGCCGGTGATGTCAAAGACGTTTTACTGCTAGATGTAACACCGCTAACCTTGGGTATTGAAACCATGGGAAGTGTTGCAACGCCTCTGATTGAAAAGAACACCACGATTCCCACCAAGAAATCTCAGGTGTTTTCAACGGCAGAAGACAACCAGACCGCGGTAACCATCCACGTGGTTCAGGGTGAGCGCAAGCAAGCGGTTCAAAATAAGTCGCTAGGCCGTTTTGATCTTGCCGATATTCCGCCAGCACCGCGAGGAGTACCTCAGGTAGAGGTCACTTTTGACCTTGATGCTAACGGTATTCTCAATGTTTCGGCTAAGGACAAAGCCACAGGTAAGGAGCAGTCAATTCGCATTACTGCCTCTGGCGGTCTCTCAGAAGACGAAATTGAGCAAATGGTGCAAGACGCCGAAGCCAACGCAGAGGCCGACAAGAAGTTCGAGGAGATGATTACTGTTCGAAACAGCTGTGACGGCATGATCCATGCCGCCCGCAAGACGCTAGAAGAAGCGGGAGAGCACTCAACGGTAGATGAGCGCGAAGCCATTGAAGCTGCCATTGCCGAGGCCGAAGAGGCCATGAAGGGCGATGACAAAGAGGCAATCGAGGCCGCTACGACTAAGATCACTGAAGCGACCGGGCCAGTAGCGCAAAAGATGTATGCGGCTCAAGAGGCAGAAGGCGCGGCAGAAGGTGCTGGTGCTGAGGCAGGTGCTTCAGCAGAATCTGCGGATGATGGTGATGTCGTTGACGCGGAGTTCGAGGAAGTGAAAGAAGACGACAAGCCATAAGGGAGGCGCCTGGCTGCATTGCAGCTGGGCCGAATCCACAGCCCGCACAAGGGAGTAACATGGTAAATTCAACGCGGGTTCTTTTAGGCCCGCGTATTTTTTTATGGGGAGTGCCATCCCCTTTTAGTGACTACAGGCTAAGCAGCAATGTCCAAGCGTGATTATTACGAGGTACTGGGGGTTGATCGGTCTACATCCGATCAGGATGTCAAGAAGGCATACCGCCGTATCGCGATGAAGTTTCACCCTGATCGCAACCCAGACGACAAGGACGCCGACGCAAAATTTAAGGAGGCGACCGAGGCCTACGACGTGCTCATGAACGCTGAAAAGCGCGCGGCCTACGACCAGTTTGGTCACGCGGGCCTGGAGCAGGGCGCTGGGGGTGGCGGTTTTCAAGGCGGCTCCAGCTTCAGTGACATCTTTGGCGACGTTTTTGGCGATATTTTTGGTGGTGCTGGAGGTGGCGGGCGACAAGGTCCGCAACGCGGTTCTGATCTGCGCTATACCATGGAGGTAAGCCTCGAAGAAGCGGTTCGCGGTGCGACACGAGAAATTAAAGTACCCACACTGCAGCACTGCAATACCTGTGATGGTAGTGGCGCTAAGCCGGGCACGAAGCCGGTAACCTGTGGCAGCTGTGGTGGTGCAGGGCAAGTTCGTATGCAGCAGGGTTTTTTCCAAGTACAGCAAACCTGCCCCAAATGCCGTGGTCAAGGTAAAACCATCTCGGATCCCTGTCGCGATTGTCGAGGTCAGGGGCTGTTAGAAAAAACAAAAACGCTGTCGGTCAAAGTGCCACCAGGAGTCGATACCGGCGACCGTATTCGGCTGAGCGGTGAGGGTGAGGCGGGTCCATCGGGTGGTCCCAGCGGTGACTTATTCGTTCAAATTGCGGTGCGCCAGCACAACCTCTTTGAGCGAGATGGGCGCAACTTGTATTGCGAGGTGCCGATTAATTTTGTCGACGCTGCTTTGGGCGGAGAATTAGAGGTTCCAACACTCGATGGCAAGGTGAAGCTCAAGATTCCTTCTGAGACACAAACTGGAAAGATGTTCCGTTTGCGAGGTAAGGGTGTTTTGCCGGTGCGCGGCGGGCCTATTGGCGATTTGATGTGCCGAGCTGTTGTGGAAACGCCGGTCAATCTTAGTTCTCAGCAAAAGCAGTTGTTGCAAGAGTTTCGCTCTACTCTCAATGAGGGAGGCAATCGCCAATCCCCTCGTCAGTCGAGTTGGTTTGAAGGCGTGAAATCGTTTTTCGACGGAATGACTAAGTGAGCATAAAGGTGGGTATCGCGGGTGCATCGGGCCGTATGGGTCGCATGCTCCTCGAAGCCATAGCAACTGGTGAACACGATGTGGTTTTGACCGCCGCCATTGTCCGTGCCGACAACGCGCTGTGCGGTGTCGATACCGGGGTCTGGCTAGGTGCCTCACCCTCCGGAATTGTTTTCTCCGAAGATGCAAGAGTGGCTATCGACGAGGTTGACGTTTTGATCGACTTTACGCCTCCTGATGCGGCTGTGGTTAACGCACAGTATTGTGCGGAGCGAGGGCGGTCTTTGGTTTCGGGTACGACGGGATTTACGGTTGCCCAAGCCGAGGAGTTTCGTGGGGCGACACAAACTTTAGCACTATGTCAGGCCTCAAATTTCTCTACCGGAGTGAATTTGGCCTACAGGCTTTTAGCGCAGGCGGCGGCCATTTTGGGAGCGGAGGCCGACATTGAAATTAGTGAGGCCCATCATCGGCATAAAGTGGATGCCCCGAGTGGCACCGCGATTGCCATGGGTGAAGTGGTAGCAGGAGCACTCGGGCGTAATCTGGCTGAAGTGGCGGTTTATGGTCGTGAAGGCCAAACGGGTGAGAGAGCAAGAGAGACGATTGGCTTTTCAACGATACGCGCGGGAGATATTGTCGGCGAGCATACGGTCACTTTTGCGGCCCAGGGTGAGCGCCTTGAAATTACACATAAGGCCAGCTCCAGAATGGCTTTTGCCAGGGGCGCGATTCGCGCTGCGGTCTGGTTAAACAATCAAAAGCCCGGCTTGTATGACATGCAAGATGTTCTGGGTTTAAAGGAGAATTAAGTCGTGAATTCAGTTGCGCATATCGTAGACATTGACGAGACCAATGCTCAGCAGCAGCTCATTGAAGAGTCGCAAAACAGGCCTGTCGTTGTCGATTTTTGGGCTGACTGGTGTGAACCCTGTAAGCAACTCATGCCAATTCTGGAGAAGTTAGCCGCAGAATACGCAGGCGCTTTTTTATTGGCGAAAGTTAATGCCGACGAGCAGCAAGCGTTGGCAAGTCAGTTGGGCGTTAGAAGTTTGCCTACCGTCATGGTGATTAAGGACGGTCAGCCCATCGATGGGTTTGCAGGCGCTCAACCTGAGTCTGCCGTTCGTGAAATGCTGGAAAAGCATTTGCCATCGCCTTGGAATGCGAAAATCGAGGAGGCTACTGATTTATTAGATGCGGGAGATACCGCCGGTGCTCTGGCATTACTACGAGGCGCTTGGGAAGATTCCAATAAGCTTAAGGAGATCACTCTGGCTTACGCGGGTGCTCTAATTGAGGCAAACAGGCTTGATGATGCGGCGGCGGTACTCGCCGAGGTGCGTTTGGTCGATCAAGACGCGCTTCACGAGCAGTTGGTAGCGCAAATTGAGTTAAAGCGTGCGGCTGGAAAATCCCCCGAGATTGAAGCGTTAGAAGCAGAGCTTGCTGCAGATAGTAGCGATCACCAGGTTAGGGTTCAGCTGGCGGTGCAGCTTAGCGCAGCAGATCACCATAAAGAGGCGCTGGAGCATTTGCTGACCGTATTGCGATCTGATCGTGACTGGAATAACGGCGAGGCCAAGCGTCTATATTTGGACACGCTGACCACGATTGGCAAGGGCGATCCACTGGCTGCAGAATATCAGCGCAAGCTTTTTTCTATTCTTTATTAGGCGGATAGTGGTATTCGGTGAGTAGGAGCCGAGTATGTCGGTCACCGCCACTGGCAGAGTTTTTAAAGCGGTTTTCGACGCCATTCAACGCTGTTCGGTCCTTTATAGCGCCAATTAGCTGAAAATCAGCCTCTCGGTTCGGGGTGGCGTACCCCCGCTGAGAAATACGAACCTCACATTGAAAATTATGCAGGTCACAGGGCACTTGCAATCCCCGCTTAATTTGCCTACATTCCACAGCGTAGAAAAACATACTCAAGGTTCAAAAGCAGGTGGTGTTGAAGTAAGCGCCGCCCCAGATAATTGCGAGGCACGTATGGATATTGCGTTTTCACCCGAAGAATTGACGTTCCGAGAAGAGGTTCGTGGCTTTTTTGACGAGCAGTTTGACGATGAGCTTGTCTCCCGTTTGCGCGGAGATAACTTTAAAGAGGCTATTGTTGAATGGCAGCAGCGACTTTATAAGAAGGGCTGGATTGCCGCGAATTGGCCGGTTGAGCACGGTGGTACGGGCTGGACGCCAACTCAAAAATACATCTACGAGACTGAGCGCTCTGAGCGTGGCATTCCCGGCGTGATTCCTTTTGGTGTAGGCATGGTCGGTCCCATGATTTACCAGTTTGGTACGACCGAACAAAAAGAAAAATTTCTGCCAGGAGTTCTCGACAGTACAACCTGGTGGTGCCAAGGCTATTCTGAGCCCGGTTCCGGTTCAGACCTGGCCTCTTTAAAAACGAAGGCTGAACTCGATGGCGATCATTATGTGATTAACGGCGCCAAAATCTGGACCAGCTATGCGCAATATGCCGACTGGATTTTTGTTTTGGTTCGCACCAGCAATGAAGGTAAGAAGCAGGAAGGTATTACTTTCATCCTGGTTGATATGAAGACCCCGGGTATCAAGATTAACCCCATTATCTCAATCGATAACGAGCACAGCCTCAATGAGGTTGAGTTTAGTGATGTGCGGGTGCCAGTTGAAAATGTGGTCGGTGAAGTCAACAAGGGCTGGACTGTAGCCAAAGCGCTGCTGGCTCATGAGCGAACCGGTATTGCCGACGTGGCGCAGTCCAAGCGCAATATTCGGTTGATCAAGGAAGCGGCCTCTGCTGAGATGAATGGCGGTAAGCGCCTTTTAGACGATGCGGGCTTCCAAGCCAAGGTTGCGGACCTTGAGATTGAACTTATGGCACTCGAATTTACGGAGCTGCGCACCCTTGCGGCCATGGCCGCCGGTGGCTTTCCCGGCCCCGAGTCGTCGCTTTTGAAGATTAAAGGCACCGAGCTGCAGCAGGCTACGCAAGAGCTGCGTATGGAAACAGCGGCGTATTATCAGGGTGTTTTGCCCAACGGTATGGACCCTGAAGTGCTTGGGCACAGTTGGGCCCATGACGCTTTCCGAAATTATATGTACGGGCGTGCTTCCACCATCTATGGCGGTTCTAATGAAGTTCAGAAGAACATTATCGCTAAATACGTACTGGGCCTGGAATAAACGTCCAGGGGGGACAAGATTATGAACTTTGATTTTTCAGAAGAGCAGCAAATGGTTCGCGATTCAATCGCGCGTTTTGTTCAGGACGATTACGACTGGGATACCCGACGTGCGATTGTTGCCTCAGACACTGGTATGAGCGACAAAGCATGGCAGACCTTTGCTGAGCTCGGTTGGTTGTCGATTCCATTTGCCGAGGAAGACGGTGGGTTTGGCGGAGATATTGTCGATACCATGGTAATTATGGAAGAGATTGGCAAGGGCCTCGTGGTCGAGCCCTACCTTCCAACGGTTGTTTTGTTTGGTGGGCTGATTGCCCGTGCCGGTAACGAGGCCCAGCGTAATGCCTGGATTCCTTCGATTATTGAGGGCTCAACCTCGGGTGCCTTTGCTTATCTCGAGCGTCAGAGCCGCTTTGAAATTGCGGACTGTTTGACTCAAGCGAAGGCTGCTGGTGATGGCTGGGTACTCAACGGCGAAAAGGTGGTTGTTTTCAATGGTGCTAACTGTAATCAGATGATCGTGCTGGCGCGCACATCGGGTGAGCAGTGGGATCGAGACGGATTGTCTTTATTTGTCGTAGCTGCGGACGCTGAAGGTGTGAATCGTGTGGACTATCCCATGATGGATGGTCAGCGCGTTGCCAACATAACGTTTACCGACGTCGCTTTAAACGCCGATTCCTTGCTGGGTGAAGCGGGCACTGCGATGGCTACTGTCGAGGCAATGATTCAAGAGGCCACGATAGCGCTCATGGCCGAGGCTGTGGGTTGCATGGGCACCCTGAATACTAAGACGCTGGAATACACGAAAACCCGCGAGCAGTTTGGTGTGGCTATTGGTTCTTTCCAATCCTTACAGCACCGTATGGTTGATACGATGATGGCCTATGAGCAGGCCAAGTCGCTGCTGTTTAAAGTGGTTTGCGAATACAAGCAGGATCCTGCGAGCGCTGCAGCCAGTATTCATGCGTTGAAGGTGTTTATCGATAAAAACGCCAAGCTCGTCTACGGTGAGGCAACCCAGATGCACGGCGGTATGGGAATTACTGACGAGTTAGATATTGGCCACTACGCGAAGCGTTTGATGATGATTAATACCACCTTTGGTGATGCGACCTATCACCGTGCGCAGTACATAGATAAGGCTTACGCCGCCTAAATTTAAGGGTGGTCTAAAGAAACCCGCCGTTTCCTGGCGGGTTTTTTGGTTTTGCACCACTGAAATTGCAAGGGATAGGTGGGAACCCTACACTGTGCGCCCTAGACAGGGATCTAATCGTGGACAAACAAACGCGCCTAGCGCGAACCATACTTAACGGCTTTACGGCGTATTTTGCGGAGTTCGAGAATATTACGCTCGCGGCTCGCACGCGTTTCGAGCTTGCAGAATGGGGCATCATGCAAGAGATATCGACACGGCGTATCGATCTCTACAAAGAAAAGGTCTTGGAAACCCTAGAGTACGTCAACGTTATTGCCGATGATCGTATTTCAGACTTTACCTTTTGGACGGAAACCCGAGCTGTGTATGTCGAATTGGTTCGGGGCATGACCAATTTTGAAATTGCAGAGACCTTTTACAATTCGATCTACAACTCCGTGTTTGGACATCACCGCATTCGCAACGAACACGCTTTTGTATTTTCTCCTCAAGGCGATATGCCGCCGGTAGATGTACGGCGTGTCGTCAAACGATTCGGCGGTGATCTGCGCGACAGTGTTGCAACGCTGCTCTCGCAGTACGCTGTTCACATTCCTTACGAAAATCTGGAGCGTGACTGTGAATCTATTGTGGCAGCCATTGAAGGCCAGCTCAGTGAGGTAGAAGGCAACGCAAACTCGACGGTTGAATTGCACACCCTAGAGCCTGTCTCTTATACACATCTCCGAGCCCACGAGACCAGAGAGGATCTCG
>OJBN01000034.1_pt1 | contig 29365 bp, 19 predicted proteins | sample 1590441 | NCBI WGS metagenome assembly OJBN01 (sample SAMN05416760, study PRJEB24817) | seawater metagenome | isolation source: Sea water | place: Canada:Atlantic | collected 2013-07 | reverse complement strand
CTGAGTGTTATCGCTTCGTGTTCGCGTGAAGCGCCAATAGAGCAGCAAGCGGCTGATACTCCATCGTTCACGGCAGATGTGCTGCCGGTACAGAATGTCGACTGGCCGATGAAAGGTCATGATGATAAGGACAGCCACTTCAGCCCCCTCAAGCAGATCAGTACCGCCAACATCGACCGCCTTGGCCTCGCCTGGAGCCTGGATCTAACCGATGAGCGAGGCGCCCTTGAGGCGACGCCATTGGCAGTTGATGGTGTTATCTACTTTCCCGGCAGTGGCTCGGTTGTTTACGCCATTGATGCCGTAAGTGGCAAGCCTCTCTGGAAACACGATCCGAAGGTTGCCGAAAACATCGACCCGAGCCTGCTGCGCTTTGTCTTCAGGGCGAACCGCGGCGTTGCTTACAGTAACAACAAGATTCTACTTGGCACCAATGATGGCCGGTTGCAGGCTCTGGATGCAAAATCAGGTGAACTGTTGTGGAGTGTTCGAACATTTCCCGAGGGGGGTACCCGATTCATTTCCGGTGTGCCGCGTGTATTCAAGGACAAGGTCATTATTGGTCATGGAGGCGGCGACTGGGGTAACAGAGGGTATGTCACGGCCTACGATATCGAAACGGGCAAGCAAGCCTGGCGTTTCTATACCGCGCCGGGCAGCCCCGAGGAAAACGCGGGCGACCCAGTGATGGAGATGGCGGCGGAAACCTGGTCCGGCGAGTACTGGAAGACAGGCACCGGTGGTACCGTCTGGCACGGCATGACGTACGATGAGGAACTGGATCAGTTGTACATCGGCACCGGTAATTCCAGTCCCTACAACCCTGAAGTTAGAAGCCCTGGTGGTGGGGACAATCTGTTCCTGGTATCGATTGTCGCCCTCGACCCGGACACCGGTGATTACCTGTGGCACTACCAGATGAACCCGCGGGAAGCCTGGGATTATAAAGCCACCGCCGATATCGTTTTGACGGACCTCACCCTGGATGGAGAGGAGCGCAAGGTGTTAATGCAGGCCCCAACTAATGGTTTCTTCTATGTGATTGATCGTCTTACCGGGAAGGTGATATCCGCGGAAAAGCTGGGCAAGGTGACATGGGCCGAGCGCATCGATCTTGAAACTGGTCGCCCCGCGGAAGCCCCGAACATCCGTTATGAGACCGGTAGCACGTTAATGTGGCCCAGTATTATAGGCGCTCATAGCTGGCAGTCCATGTCCTACAATCCGCAAACGGGGCTTGTCTATATTCCCTACATGCAACTGGCCACGCACTTTTTTGTCTCGGACAGTAATGTCGGTGGAGTAAGCACTGCGTACGTTAAAACCGACGAGGACGATGGCACGGGCACACTCATCGCCTGGGACCCGGTTCAGCAACAGGCTGCATGGTCGGTTCAACGCGAGTCAATGTGGCATGGCGGCATAATCTCCACCGCCGGTGGCCTGGTGTTTCAAGGCACTGAAAGTGGTCACATAGAAGCTTACGATGCCAGGCTTGGTAAGAAACTGTGGAGTTTCGAAGTGGGGCAGGGGATAGTCTCCTCCCCCATCACCTATATGGTAGATGGCCGGCAATATATATCTGTACTGGTGGGATACGGCGGCATTGTAATGTCTACCGCATCGTTCAACGAAACCTACTGGGACTATCGTCTGCCACGACGCCTTCTCACGTTCGCACTCGATGGAAAGGTTGAGTTGGATATGTCGAATGCAGTCGCGCCAGCAATTCTTGATAACGAAGCACTTGTGATCGACGAGGCCGCAGTTGATGCAGGTATCATTCTCTACGAGGAAAAGCTCTGTGTCCTGTGCCACGGCAGGAACGCGAAAACGGTTGGCGGCCAGGCGCCAGACCTGCGGCGATCAGCCATGGCCATGTCACCGGCGTCGTTAGGCGAGTTTCTCAAAGGGGGTGGTTCCCTTGAGTACGGCATGCCGACCTACCCGGAGATAACGGATGAAGAAGTGAATGCGCTCTACATGCTCATTCGCGCTGCAGCGCGGGAGAGTTTGGGGAAACGTGAACCAAAGCCAGTAGTCTATAGCGACAAAGGCATGTAAATCCTTTGTTTTGATTGGCCGCGATCTTTTTCAATAAATGTATTTCCGGCTCGACAGGCGAAGCGTCACTCCTGTGCTGAAAATTCGCTGTAGTGCAGGCTGATGATCTTCCATTTGCCATCGGTCTTTCTCCACACGTCAGTCTGGAATGCTTTCGCCGTAACCCTTGTGCCATCGGGCTCGCGTCTACGATTGTGGATGAAGGACGTCACTACAGCGACATCACCACTGGGCACGACATCTATCTGAAGATCCGTCAATTTGTTCAGCTCGACGCCACCGCCCGCTGCCATTAAAGCGGTCCACATTTTGTGGTATGGAGCGACTTCCCCTCTGGCGGCTCCACCAAAATATACCTTCGCATCGTCTGCATAAAAGCTGAAGTATTTCTCGACATCGTTAGTAGCATAAGCATCCTCAAACGCTATTTTCGCAGCCTGGATATCCGCGTTCTCCGCGCCATGGTGTTCAGCAATTGCAGAAAACGACATTAATAGAATAACAATACAATTCAATATTTTTCGCATAAATTAAATTCTCCTATTTATCTTATTAATAGTCACTTTTGTACTTTGTTGCTTGTTTAATTTGCTCCAGAGCTAATGTTACTAACAGCGATCAAATCACAAACGACCTTCAATTGAAGGCCGTCTGCTGTTACTCATTTATTCCCAAATATTCCTTATTGGTCAAACAGGCCTTGCAAGCGATTACGTAGCCATTGCTGGCCAGAAGGGCTGTGGTCATATGCGACCTGCATGGCGCTGACAGCGATCCTGGTTTTGTAGACAACAGACTCGTCTTCCCGTTGTTCGGGGGTGGGTTTTTCGGTGTTGAAGGCGAGAGAAATACTTGGGTAAGCCAATCCCTTTATGCCATAGCTTTGTGCAACTGGGTCCTTGGACAGGTCTTTAGTAAACACGGCTCCGAAGGCGTCATAGCTACCAATTCGCGAGAAAGACCAAGTGCTTGCCGAAGTTACCTCGTCTGGAAAGTTTACATTGAGGGCCAGGCCAGCCGGTAAAATTGGCTTATCTCTCGATTTTTTCACTAACTCGCTCAGCAGCACTACAGCGTGATCCGCGACAATGAGCGATAAGCGGTTGTCGGCATGGTTACCGGATTTGTCCTCTTTACCTTCGGTGTTCTCGCCGGCACTTATAGCAATTGCTGAAATCCCCCTGTTGGCAGCAAACTGAACGTTACTCACCGTACCAGAGCTAATAACTATACTTCCCACATTCTGGCCCTGATTGGGGCCGGAGATCACCAGATCCGGTGCACTGCCCCAGCGTGCGGGGGCAAGAATATCTAGACCATAGGCGGTAGCCATGATGGGGGTGCCGTTAACATAAGAGAAATCACTGTAGTTAAAGCCTTTCTCGACTTTGGTTACTGGGCCTGCGCCCGCATCACCAGCGGTAGCTGCGTTATTCAGGCAGGCTTGGGTAAGGGGTGTGAGCGGCTCAAGAAATATTATTGCAGCACCCATGCCGCTTTGGCCCTGACAGGGGGTTGAAACAATCACATCGTGCCCGGCGGTTTTGAGGGCCTTGTAGAGCGCTTTAATGTTGCTGGTCAGGCCGTCGTCGTTACTCAGCACGATATTGAGTGCCGAGGCGGTCAGGGAGGTGGCTGCCAAGCTGGCGGCGAGGGCAAGTCTTACGGCGAGCTTTTTTAATGGTCGGTAATTTTGCGCAGCTTTCATGTTGTTTATGTTCCTTGTTATCCAAAAGTTAATTGCTGTGCGATTGACGCCTTGGTAGTAGCTAAAGCTGCGGAGAATACCATATTGACGAGGTGTAGGCGCGCTTCTGGTGGATTGGTTTGTGCCTGTCGTCTGGCTCTATTAGACCGTTATGTTACCCCGCAGCGAGTTGTTCATTCACCGCGCGCCAGGCCGCATCAATTGCTGCATTGGCATAGGCGTAGGCTTCGGAATCTGAGTTGGCGATGCTTATTTGACCAAACTGCTTGCGGCCAAGCTCGTGAGGTGCTTCTCCTTCGGGCCATTCTGGGTCGAAAAGACGAATGTACTCGTAGGCGTAACCATGTGACCAGCGATTGATGGTAATGGCCTCAATATCTCGATCTGCGTCGAACCCCGTGGCTCCAAACATTCCCGTCAGTTGCTCGCGTATTGTCTTCTCATAATCTCCAAATGATGTGGTATAGAGTTTGTGTCGGCCCAGACGATACAGGTCACGCGCGGTTTGATTGCCATTGTTCTTATCGATTGGTGAGCCCATCAGATAAAGAAGCAGTGGCGAATCCGGGTCACTGCTGGAATTGTAGTCGCCAATGGTTACGGGCGGAGCTTTGGTGACCTGTAGGAAGTAACTGGTGGGGCAGCGATAATTCTGGCTGCCAGCAGCATAGAAAGCGCGCCCATTACGCAACAAGACACTGGCGAAGACAAGGGGTATTTTTACGCCGTAGCGAAGATTCTCTTTTTGCGTTTGCGGAAGCTCTGGACAAAGGTGGGGTATCAGGCCGTTGTAACAAGCCATAATGCAGTGGTTGGTCTTTACACGAAAAGCGCGTCCATGGTTCACATACGACACTGAAACCGAGCCGTCGGCGTTGTTGACAGCATTGGTCGCCGTGCTATTCAGTCGAAGCCGAACCGGATGATCGGGTCGGTCCAGTTTGTCGTAGTTAAAGCGAGCCGTGATAAGGTCTTCCACGGTGTCGCCGGGGGCCACAGCCGGAATCAGTCGTCGCACCATTTGACGTGCCAGCGAGGCATTACCATCGGGCAGCCACACGCTGTCCATGTCCTCCGCCATATCGGCAAAGATTGCCATCGCGTCCTCGCCGAGCACGCTCAGGCCCGGTCCACCCGTCTTGATGGCCTCATAGATGGACACAGAGTCGGCGCCGACACCCCAGGTGAGCACTATATAGGGATTCCATAGGGTGCAGGAAAGCTCTTGCAGACCAACGTATTCCGTCAGGAAGGTTTTGTAACTGGTTCCCTTTAAGAAGCCGCCAATGTCGTCAGCAGGCACTTGCTTTTTAAGTGAAACCCTGCCTTCGATAAATCGGATCAGTAACTCCTGCTCAGAGCTCTTCAGTGGTAGCGACGCTACCAGCTCACGGTAGTTGCCCATGCCATACCAGGCACCACCCCACTCGCCGTTCGTGATCATATCCTTGCCAAAATGCTCGCGATCCATATACATGCCTACGCGCTGTGAACCGCCCCCGTGTGGCCAGGCCGGGTCCATTTTCTTCCTCAGTTCGTTGAGGTTGAATCCGAGCTCTTCTACCAGCTGTAGGGATTGTTCAGAGTAAAGGTGAGCATCCTGTATAAACCCGCTGCCACCCGCCCCGAGCAGCATACGACCCTGGCTATGAAATTCGTTGCGCCTTGCATGACCGCCAAAGTCGTCGTGGTTATCCAACAGCAGGATGCGAGCGTCTTTTCCGGCTTTGCGTTGGTAGAAAAGGGCGGCTGCGAGGCCACTGATACCCGCACCTACGACGACCAGATCATATTTTTCATTGAGATCGGTGTATTCGGACGGTTTCTCTCCTAGCCAGGCCAGGGCGTGAGCAGTTTCGAAGGCGCCTTTGTGGCTGCCGCGGACTCCGGTCAGAGTGGGTGGGTAGACATTGCTGGAAGTCACTGAGGCAGATTTTACCGCCTCGGCCAGGGCGTGCTTTGGGCGTATCATTGCGGTTCCAGCCACACCTATTGAGAGGCCGTTGAGAAAATCTCGTCGGGTTATCTGTCTGTCCATGTCGCTATCCTATGTCATGCTCGCGCCGTTTCTTAATTCCCCGCGGCAGTAAATCCCCATTGCAAATGCCGCAACCCATGCTAGCAGCATGAAGGTACTGTAGTTGGTGATGTCGTCCAGAGGGATTACACCGGTGACCAGAAAGCCGTAAAAGACGGGATAGATAATGCCGAAGAGGCCCAGACTGACAGCGGCGACCTTTGCGCTGGTTGAGAACCGGAACAGTGGGCGGGCAACCAGTAATCCGAACAGTGACCAGAGCCAGAGCCCCAGGTAATCGAAGTAGGAGGTCAGGCTGTAAGGGTAAGACTGACTATTAATGGAGAGCAGGGTGAGCCCCGGCTCCTGGCCGGATGATCCCGCGGCCAGATCTTGGGCGGCCAGGGGAACGATCCAAAGTTCGGTACCCTTGGTGATTAGAATCGCCATGGTGCCAAGCATCAGCACGATGCCGCCTGATACTGCGGCCAGGGGATTAACGCGGTAAACCTTCCAACAGATGGCGGCGAAAACCGCTGCAAGTGTGAACACCTGGACAATCTGGGTGACCCAGCTGAGAACAAAGGCGCCGTTGTTTTCGTTCAACCAGGCGACTTTCTCAGCGGCCGTGCTGCCAGCGGGGGCGTCATAGACTCCGAACATGCTCACGGCGGTGAACACGAAAAGGACGATAGCTGACAGGTATGCGGCTTTGTTGATTTGACTGTCCAATCGAGAGGTAGTACTCATAGTTAACTCCTTAGAAAATTATTGTTAATTGTTAGCGGCTGTTCCTATTACTTCACTTTTGCCACAACAGCATTGATATCCAGGTCCAGTTCTACCCTGCGTCGATGATAGCGCCAACCCTCCTGGGTTCGCTCCAGTTCATCGATATACCAGCCTGAGGCGACAAATTCATTGCGGGTTCCCTTTCCGTCCTGGAGAACGGTGAGCATGCGAACCCGTTGCTGGGCGGTATCGCCGCTGATGTCGATTTCCGGCTCTGTAGTCACATGGACGGCTGTCGTGGTGGCGTTGCAGCGTGCGGCAATCTGCTCGCGCCCGACGTAGGTTGCCTCGCCAACGATATTGAACTCCGCGTCCTCCGTGAAGAGGTTGGAGTACGACGTGCCGTCTGCCAGGTCGGCATAGCGATTGTATTTGGCATTCAATTGTCTTATTGCCACATAGTCTAAAAGGTTTTGCATTTCGGTTTTCTGCATGAAATTATCTCCTCCAGGCTTAGCAGTTATTTTGTGTTTCAGTCTTCTTGCTACCCGTTGCCCAGTTGCTCATTGACAGCCCGCCAGGCTGCGTCGATCGCTCCGTCGAGGTAAGCCCGATTCTCAGAATCTGAGTTTGCAATACTGATGCGACCAAAGGGCTTGCGACCCAGTTCGTGGGGTGCCTCGCCCTCTGGCCATTTAGGGTCGTATAGATCCATGTAATCGTAGGCGTAGCCGTGTGACCAGCGGTTGATGGTGATCGCTTCGATGTCCCGTTCGGCATCGAGGCCGAAAGCGCCAAACATACCGGTCAGTTGCTCGCGTATCTCCCGCTCATAGTCCGCGAATGTCGTGGTATAGAGTTTGTGCCTAGCCTGGCGATACAGGTCCCGGCCGCTCTGGCTGCCATTGTTTTTGTCGGTTGGTGAGGTCAGCATATAGATAAGCATCGGCGAATCGGGATCGTCGCTGTGTTGATAGTCGCCGATCGAGACCGGTGGGGTGCCGGATACCATTTTGTAAGGGCTGGTGGGGCAGTGGAACACTTCCACTCCGGCCTTATTAAAGGCGTGGCGATTTCGTACCATTACGATCGACACTAGCAGCGGCGTCTTTACGCCATAAGCAAGGCCTTCTTTCTGCTCCTTGGGCATTTCTGGACAAAGGTGCGGGATCATGCCGTTGTAGCAGGCCATGATGCAATGCTTGCCCTTCACGCGGTAAGTTTCACCCTGAGTCACGTAGCTAACCGAAACAGAACCATCGGTATTGTTATGTGCGTTAACCGCGGAGCTGTTCAGCCGGAGCCGCACTGGGTGGTTCGGTAAATCCAGTTTGTTGTAGTCGAAACGGGCCGTGATTAGATCTTCGATGGTGCTGCCGGGGGCCGCAGCTGGAATCAGACGCCTTACCATTTGTCTTGCCAACGAGGCGTTGCCGTCGGGCATCCAAACCACGTCAGAATCTTCGAGTATCATGCTGTCTGCCAGCGCCTCATAGGCTTCCTGCCCTAGCACGCTAAAGCCCGGTGACCCCCACTTGACGGCATCGGCAATTGAGATGGAGTCGGCGCCTAGGCAGAAAGTCACACCTATCACCGTATTCCATAGCGAAGAGGTATTTTCCGCGAGGCCAACATACTCCCTAAGGAAGTTTTCGTAGCTGGTGCGCTTGAGAAACTCCTTGATATTTTTCTCTGGCAGGGGTTTCTTCAGCGCCAGAGTGCCCTCTACAAACGCAATGAGTTTCTGTTGTTCTGCAGCCGGGACTGTCAGTGACTGAATCAGCTCAGGGTAGTTGCCCATACCAAACCAGGCGCCCATCCAGGGTCCGTTGATAACCGTGTCTTTGCCGAAGTGCTTGCGGTCTGTATACAGGCCAACCTGTGACTCTGGGCTCGCTAGATCCCAACCGGGCGCCATCGCTGCCCTGACTTTATCGATATCAAAGCCCAGATCTCTTACCAACTGCTTGGATTGCGGGGAATACAGGTGTGAATCTTGGAAATTACCACTGCCGCCGGGAGCGAGCAACATCCTGCCCTGGCTGTGGAACTCATTGCGCCTGGCGTGGCCACCAAATTCATCGTGGTTATCCAGCAGGAGGATGCGTGCATCTTTGCCGGCCTTCTGCTGATAGAACAGGGCGGCAGCCAGACCGCTGATACCCGAACCCACCACTATCAGGTCGTATTCCTCGTTGAGGTCCTGATAACTGGAAGGTTTCTCTCCGCGCCAAGCCAAGGCATGGGAGGTTTCAAAAGCACCATCGTGATTGCCGCGAATGCCCGTCAACGCAGGCGGATAATAGTCGCTGGAGAGTGCCGACGCTGATTTTATGGCCTCTGCCAGCGCAGTATGTGGGCCTATTACCGCAGCACCGGCCAGGCCAATGGAAACGCCGTTGAGAAAGTCTCTTCGTGTTATTTGTTTAGCCATGTATTAAACCTGTGCGAATGAATTATTGTTCCAGTAGTTTGTAAAATAGGTTGGTGTCGAGAAACTCGGTAATACTGCAGATCTTGTCGTCTCGATAGCGGAGTACGTGTACGTACTCATTGTTGTAAGGCATACCTGTACGGCCGTTTGCCTTACCATTGAACTGTACAACGGCGATGCCGTCTCCCGTCACGATGTCATTCACGGTGATTGCCACGCCGTTCTGAATCGCCACTATTGACGGCATCGGCGGCTGTTCCCTCCGGTACCTTGCCAATGGCCTCATGTGTTTTGAGTGTCATTCTTCGTTTCCTGTATGGGTGCGTTGACAGCGACCCCTATGATAATTAAACTTTACATCAGTGTATAGTGTAGTGCTCGCTTTAACGAGTGTTTTTTGACCGGAATTGGAGCTAGCCCTTGAAGATTGTATTGGATTGCGATAAATGCCAGGGGCATGCCATGTGTGCCGCCCAGGCCCCGGAAGTCTATGAGTTGGACGACACCGGTTATAATAGAATGAGTGAGTTCACTGTCGTCGAAGGGCAGGAGGAGGCAGCTAGGCTTGGCGCTTCCTGGTGTCCTGAGGACGCTATTACCCTGATAGAGTAATGCAGTATGAGAACGATTTACAGTGAGCAGCACATGGTAACCGGGCCCAAGACATGGCCCGTCAGATTTGAATTCAACTGATCTCTTGCAGAGCATAAGGTTTGAAAGCGCGAGTGGCCTGACGCTCGCGGCAGATTTAGGCGGGCCTGAGGCAGGTCAGCCTGTACTTCTGTTACACGGGGGTGGCCAGACGCGTCATTCCTGGAGCAAGGCCCTCTCTGAACTGGCGGCAGCGGGATACAGGGTGACAGCCCCAGATTTGCGAGGGCATGGGGATAGTCAGTGGTGCACCCAGGGCGGCTATGCATTGGATGACTATATTGTCGATTTAGGCCTTATCATGGACTCGTTGCCATCGGCCCCGGTATTGGTTGGTGCTTCTCTGGGTGGTGTGGTCTCGCTGATCGGCCTTGGTGAAATGCTTTTGCCCCGTGCGAGGGCACTCGTTCTGGTCGATGTTGTGCCGCGCATGGAGACGGCCGGCGTGCAGGAAGTCATAGACTTCATGTCCGCTAACACCGGTGGATTTGTGTCGATTGAAGCTGCGGCCGATGCAGTTGCGCAGTACCTGCCGCATCGCCCTCGGCGTTCCAGCAGGGATGGCCTGCTCAAGAACCTGAGGCAACGCAGCGACGGGCGCTATTACTGGCACTGGGATCCTGCGATTCACAGCAGTGCTGGCTCATCAGGTTACATCGAGGCTATGGCGCGGCGAATGGAAGAGGCCGCCAGGCTAATCGATATTCCTACCCTGGTGGTGCGAGGAGGACAGAGCCGCGTGGTGAGTCCGGAGGGGGTGGCGCACCTGGCAGAACTGATACCCCACGCTGGCTATGTAGATGTTGCCTCAGCGGGGCACATGGTTGCTGGCGATCAGAATAATGAATTTAATGAAGTTATTCGAGAGTTCCTCGCCTCTTCATTTGGAAGTGCTTGAAATTCCCGATAGCATCCGGGGGGCTACTCATAACAATTTAGGAGTCAAAAAGTGAAACCATTGAAAAATCGCACAGTTGTAATTACTGGTGCACTGGGCGGGCTAGGCAGAACTGTATGTGCAGTCGCTGAATCTCAGGGCGCTCGTGTTATTCGTGTGGATATTGCCCGCGACGAGAACCTTCCTGATTGTCATGCGGTCGATCTCACCAACGCCGATGCCACACGAGAGTTGATACAAAGTTTCGGACCTTTCGATAGCCTGGTCAATCTCGCCGGTGGCTTTGCCATGGGTACCGAAAGCTGGGACTCGAGTGACGAGCAATGGGACCTCATGTTCAGTCTGAATGTGTCTACCATGCGCAATGCCATCAGGGCCGCTGTTCCTGTGCTGCTGGAACAGCAGAAGGGAAGTATCGTCAATGTCGGCGCTTTTGGAGCGCGTGAAGGGCAGGGTTTGATGGGGGCCTACTGTGCGTCCAAGAGTGTGGTGATGCGTCTCACCGAAACTCTTGCCGAGGAACTTAAAACGAAGGGCATCAATGTCAATGCCGTATTACCCACGGTAATTGATACTGCCGCCAACCGTTCCGCAATGCCTGAAAATAATCCTGCCGACTGGGTATCGCCCGATGACCTGGCTAGCGTTATCTGCTTCCTACTTTCTCCGGCTGCCAAAGCCGTGCACGGTGCGCTGTTGCCTGTGCGGGGATTGAGTTAGTGAACTAACTGCTGTCTTAGTGATGTTCAACTGAATACTTCTTCTGGGGGTATCTCTCGATTGGTGCCTTCTTCTATAAGCACCAACGGTTCTGGCAAGTTAACTCTCTGATCTTGCTATAATCGGTGAATGAAAACATATATGCGTCATCGTTTTCCTCCCGATATCATCAGTTATGCGGTTTGGGTTTATTATCGTTTCAATCTTAGTTACCGAGATGTTGAAGACTTGCTCGCTGAGCGCGGTGTTGTCGTTAGCCGCGAAGCAATTCGCTCCTGGTGTATAAAATTCGGTGCGAATTACACTCGTCGTTTGAAGAAAAGCCATCGTGGTTTTGGTGATACGTTCTTTCTTGATGAAGTATTCGTAAAAATAAATAGCAAGCAGTACTACCTGTGGCGCGCAGTCGATCAAGACGGCGAAGTAGTTGATGTGTTTCTCCAATCAAGACGCAATGATGCTGCTGCAAAGCGTTTCTTCAAACGTTCAATACATCGTCATGGCGGCGAACCTAGAAAAATTGTCACTGACAAGCTACGAAGTTATGGTGTTGCTCACAGAGAATTAACGCCTGAGGCTATTCATAACACGACGCAGTATGCCAATAATAGGGCGGAGCAATCACACGAAACGACCAGAGTAAGGGAGCGCGTTATGAGGCGGTTCAAATCGGTTGGCCAAGCTCAACGTTTTCTCAATGCTCATGCATCGGTTAGTAATTTATTCAACCTTGGCAGGCATCTGATTTCAGCGAATCATTACCGAGACCTTAGGGAAGTTGCGTTTAAAGAATGGGAAAGGGCGGTTGCTTGATGTTTTATTATTGATTTACTTAATCAGGATGACTTAACTTGCCAATACCCTAATTGGCACTCCATATGAGGCATAGTGTTTTTTTGGGCGAGATACAGAATGGTTAATCTTGGATCAAATGGCTTAAGTTAAATTATAAGTTTCTGCCACAGCACTTTTTAAATTTACGGCCATTACCACAGATACAGGGGTCATTGCGCCCAGTCTTTGGAGCATCCCGTGTAATAGGCGTTTTGGGAGGACAACAGCTTGTGTTGGTGCACCCAGGTTCGTTGTCTTCAATCATTGCGTTGGCTGAAAGGCCACTTTTTTCGTTCATATCAATTCTTTACTCTTCTCTTATTCCAATTAGGCTGCGTAGCTAGTATGTCACAGAATGCCCGTATACAGGATGCCCAGTATGATACAGAGAGTGGAGTCTAGTATGAAGGGGGTTTTTTCGGGGAGATATACCGCAGAAATGGCTGACCCAGTTATCCTGTTTGTGATATGCATGCGGGTTAATCGGTTGCTGACCCTACACAGATGGCTTTTACCCACGTTTAATACATTAAGGTTGCGGATTCATCTGCAAAAGCCCACCAGAAGGTTACCTTTGCGGCTATTTATCCCTGTATTGGACGGATATAGGTATTATGCAATACTGGAAGGGCTTTGATTTATTGGAAGCCTTTTCCCATGATAAGAATCAGCCCATCTTAAGTCTTGGCAACAATTGGCGGTGCAGACTCAACTTGACCGTACCTTTGGTTATTGGCATGAGACCCATGGGATAGAGCCTGATAAGGCGGAGGCTATCTATGGCAGTATGCCTGTTCAGTTAAGCCGTTGTATCTAATCACGTAGAATTAAAAGCAAAACAGAATTCGGCCAGAGGTCGATTTAAATAATAATTCATATAATCTCTAAGCAATAAACTGTCAGTATAAGAATATTGCAAAGGCTTAGAGACTGACACCAAGAGACCTTCTATGCACTACTTTCGTCCTCTTTACCCTTTCTTATTAGGGTTGCTTTTGATTTTATCCACCTCAACATTTTATAGCCTAGCAGCCCTCAATGGTGTGGGCCAGGCAGTTCTTTTCACTCTAGTGGTATGCATTCCCATTTGGCGCACCGGGCGCATGAGCTATGTCGATATTGGCTGGCCCTGGGGTCTGGTCTTACTCGGTATTATTAGCTTGCTGTATAGCGAAGGTTATTGGCTGCGGTCTCTTACTGTGAGTGCGGTGGTTATTTTGGTTGGGCTTCGTATGGGTTTGGGTGCCTTAAAAATGTGGCAACTAGGCCTATTAAAGAAGGAATTCCCTCGCTATCAATATCAACGCATTGTTTGGGAAGAAGAGGGCAAAGACAATACAGGCCTAGCTTTACAGGTGGATGCAATTTCTCAAGGGCTAGCGAATGCCTCATTTTTGGCGTTCCCCGTATTTATTATTGCCTCGAATAATAGCGAAGGGTTTCTGTTGCTGGAGATAGTGGGGCTGGTTATCTGGATTTTGGCCTTTGCTATGGAATCTATTGCTGACTTGCAAAAGGTACGTTTTCTTAAGGCCATGAAGAAAGCGGGTAAGCAACGTCAGGTTTGTAATGTTGGCCTATGGAAATACTGTCGTCACCCGAACTACTTTGCTGAATGGATGGTTTGGAATGGCTTGGTAATCGCTGCAATTCCATCTTGGTTGGCGCTGAGAGGTTCTGAAACTGAGCCGGTGTGGTATTTGCTTGGGTTGGGGCTGTTGCTGGCCTCGAGATTTATGTACCGCACATTGGTCTATATAACTGGTGCGGTTCCATCTGAGCATTTTTCAGCTCAGAAAAGGCCCGGCTATACAGATTATCAAAAGCAGACCAATCGCTTTTTTCCTGGGCCAAGTAAAACGTTACATAATTAATTTAAAGGGTAAGAGGGGCTATCTATGAGAGTTCTATTTATTTTGATCATATCTTTATGGGCCATAACTGGGTGGGCTGAACCCGCAGCCGATCCCTCTGGGCTTTGGAATACCTTTGATAAAGCTGGCACACTGCAATCGACGGTGGAGATTAAAATTGAAGATGGTCGGTTATATGCAACCGTGGTCAGCATACATAATCAATCTGAGGAAAATCCGCTATGCGAGAAGTGTGAAGGTGATTTATATGGCAAGCCGGTCATTGGTATGGAAGTTATTAATGGGCTTACATTAAAGAAGAATATCTGGCAGCAAGGCACTATTTTTGATCCGCAAACGGGCGGCAGCTACAAGGGTAAGGTTTGGTTGGAGGAGGATGTACTTTCTGTGCGCGGCTATCTGGGTTTTGCCTATCAAACTAAATTTTGGCAAAGGGCTCTATAAGCCAGACTATAGTTGGTCATTATGCACTGCTGCGATTTATGGCAGATCAACGCCGATTTAATATACTTTCTGTAGTTGAAGTTCTTATAAGATTGTCATCTTTTGTAAGAGCCTCAGCCAGTTTCCCCTCCCCATCAGTGTATTAAATACTAAACAGTGCCAGCGCGCCGTTAGGCCCTGCCTGTTTCATATACACATCTCCCCGCTCTTTATAAGCAAAATCGCCCGCTATTTTGATGCGATTTCTCAGCTCTTTGCCAGTTTCTCAATCAATATCGGTAACCTGAAGCTCACCCTCTAAAACCAAGGAGGTTGTCTCTGCAGTGAGCCGGTGAAAATGGCAATAGCAATTTGGCTCTCATTTAACCAAGAGTTCCAAATGCCCATCGTTCCGCGCGTCTACAACAGCATCGGAATAGTCTATAGGGTAATCAAAATTACTCCCTTCAGTGTAGCGGTGCCATTTAAGGTCTTTATTATTTATTAGATATATGGAACCGGAGTTCATTAATCGTAACGCCATTGTATGTGTCGCCGCATCGGAAATCGGAGCCGCTATCGCTAAATGATTCTGCGAAGTAGGTGTCGTAAAATTGGGGCGTTGAAAAATAAATACGTTTATGTATAGTCGTTGTAAATTTAATCAAGGAAAGAAGATGAAGATATTAGCAGTGGTATTTGTATTATTTTTTTCATTATTTTCCTTTGCGCAGGATGATTCGCTATCCAGAAATGAAAATATTAAGTTGTTTAATGAAGCGCAGGAGTGTTACAGAAAAGCAGCTACCTATCATCGAGTAGAGGCTATGGATTGCGCTAAAAGATCACTTGAAATTGGCCAACTCTTGTTTGAACCTGAAAGCCTTAATATCGCAGTACTGACAATCAACTACGGACTAGCTGTCGAGACGGCTTTTAGCGGAAGTGGGCGGTCTGATGGTCAATTACCTGAAGCCGGAATCACAAATAACAGTAATCAAATTCTTCAGAATGCTCTGGCCCTCTATGAGGGGGTTTATGGGGAGGACTCCCCGGAATTGATTGATTTACTAATTACCTTAAAAAAGTATTCTCGCGCATTGGATATCTCTGAGGATAGTTTAGGTGATAAATCTATTAGTCATGCCGAGACCCTGCTGGCTGTTAGTTTATCGTTAGTAAAAGAGTTGCATAGTACTAATTATAATAAGGCAATTCGTTATGCGAGATCGGCTTACGAGATATTTAGTAGAGAAGTTGGCACAGAATCTTCTGGTGCTACGCTTGCTAGTTTTCTGATAGGCAAGATAAAAATGGGCTTAGGAAGATATAAGTCTTCAATCCCTTATCTTCTTCAAGCGACAAAAAATCCCTCAGTCTCCAGTTTTGCCCATGCGTTCTTGGTCGAGGCTTTTGATAGGACTAGTCAGCCAAATAAAGCAACCTTGCATGCTCAAAAATTAGGTGAGCGATCGAGCGGAGTTACAGGTGATGACTATATGCCACTCTTTGTTAGATCACCTGATTACCCTTTGAAAGCATTAAAGAGGGGTAAGGAAGGTTATGTGGTTATTGAATTAACAATCTCAAAAGAGGGGCTTGCAATTTCTCCTGTCATGATTGAAGAAGAGCCAAAAGGGTATGGGTTTGGAAAAGCTGCTCTAAAAGCAGCACATACACTGAGGTATGTGCCACGTTTCATCAATGGTGAGCCGGTGAAAGTGTCGGGAGTGCTCCATAAATATTCGTTTAAAATGGCACGGTAATTAATGTTTCGACCCAACCTCCATTAATTCATGTAAGAATAAGCTCATAAAAGCAAAAGAAAACCCGCCGAAGCGGCTGGGTCAGTCGGATGATATTGCACCCCTGGTTGAATTATGGGTTAGTGAGGGGGCAATTTTATTTCAGTGAATGTAGTTATGTCGATGGCGGAGTCATGCAGGCGGGCTAGAATTTTTTAAGAGCCTAGAGCGGATTATCGAGCTAGATTATCTTCAGCTATAGTCTGCATCAGATCTTTATATTCAGTGCTCCATTTACACAAAGAGACTAACACCGGCATAAAAGATAGCCCAAATTCCGTCAGGGAGTATTCCACCTTGGGCGGTATTACTTCAAATACCTTGCGATCAATCAGTCGATCTCTTTCTAACTCGCGCAGCTGCTTAGTTAACATTTGCTGAGTAATAGGCGTTAGGATTCGTTTTAGCTCGCCAAATCTCACCGGCTTGTTACGCAAGTTATAAATGATGGCTATTTTCCACTTTCCGCCAATCAGGCTTAAAGCGGTCGTCACTGGGCTTTTGCATTGCGTCATAGTATGTATATGTAAACCAGTATGATTTTGGTATCTACTTATATAAAGCATTCTGAAAGCCCTATCATACTCTTCATTAAAAATTGATCAAATATAAAAACGAAACGTTTAAATCGGGGTAAAGGAACAATGTCAGAGTAAAGCTCAAAGGAAATACGATCAAAAATAACCAGTGAAAGCGTATTAGAGTTACCAATCTTTAATGGAGAGATGCCAACGCCAGACGAAAATGATGTGCTAATCAAAGTGGAAGGCTCGCCTATTAATCCCTCTGACCTTGGCCTTCTGATTAGTTTTGCTGCTGACTTGGATACCTTGGCGACTTCCGGTCCGGGTGATGAGGCCGTCACCACAATGAAAATACATCCGGGGCTGATGGGTGCAATGAAGTCAATACTGGATGATTCCATGCAGATGGGTTCGAAATATGGTATCTATGTCGCTGGTGGAGCCATGCAGGCCGGCTAATGCGTCTCGGCTAAAGTAATCAGCTACCGCCGGTTCATTGCGTAGCGTTTTAAGCCTCAGTATTTAATAAAATTATTGTTTTGCGTATAAACAATATTACGGCTGCAGCCCTAGTTATAACTATCAGTTTTCAGTCATTTATCTAGTGACAGCTGCGTGGCCTTAATTTATACTACTTTTTAATTCAAGCGTAAATCATAAAAGCCAGTCGGTGGAAAGTGTTAAAGAAAAGCTTGATATTTTAATGGTGACGGGGCTGTTTTGGCCATAGAAGTGATAATAATAACAATAATCCCTCGTAGTTGGCAGGGGCGCTAACGCGCTGTGTCAGAAAGGGTTTTTTGGGGGGGATTGTGGCTAGCTTATTAAAGAGATTTTGTCTCGCGGGTGTACTTTTGGCGGGAGTTCCAGGGCATGCAGCAGTCTTGGACCTGACGACCGCTATTTCTGCTGCTGAGCTTTATGATGCTCAGTATCTTCGGGCTCAGTCTGTTTTTGAACAGTCCAGTCATATGGACGATGAGGCGCGCGGTGCGCTCAAGCCTCATTTAATGTTGTCGCACGATCAACGATATACCGAACAAGAGGTCTTGGAGTCCGAGAATGAAGTGTACCGTGGGGGTTCTAGTGACTTTGTCAGTCGCACTTCCATGGTTCGTCTTGAGCAGGTGGTCTACGACCGCCAAGCCTGGCAGTGGTATCTCCGAGCTGGGGTTGAGCAGAAGGTTTTTGTTCAAGATCTGCGTGCCGAATACCAAAATCTATTACTGCGTCTAGCTGAAGGTCTGCTTTTTCAAGAAATGGCCGCGGCAGAGTTACGTCTGGCGAAATCTGATGTCGATGCGCTTAAGCGTCTGGCACTGGTGCAGCGCGCGCGGTTCGAGCAGGGTGAGGTGGCACGGGTTGACTTTTTGGATGCTCAGGCGGGTCTAGACAATGCGCGCGCTAAGGCCAGTGAGGCACGCCAAAAGGTGAGCGAGCTGCAGCGTCGAGTAGATATGATTGTCGGTGAGCGAGTTGAGCTGACTATGCCGCTTACTCAGAACTGGATTGCTGTAGATGCACCTCTGGCGCTGGATGATTGGTGGCGGCGTGCCGAGGCGAACAGCCCGCAACTGATTGCCGCCGAACTGCGCCGTGAGATGGCCCGGTTGGGTCATAAGAGTGCGCGAGCTGCCTCTCTGCCGAAGTTTTACCTCTCTGCAGAATACAACCGCGACTCCAAAGACGACACATTATTTGGTGGTGGCGCCACCATTCGCGGTGCTGCAGTGTACCTGCGAACCCAGTGGGACCTCTACGACGGCGGCAGCTCGATTGCCAGGGCGCGGCGCGCTTCCGGTGAGTTGCGCACGGCAGAGTTAGAGCGTGAGTTGATTGGTCGCGACATTAAGCAGCTAGTGGATATTAACCTCGACAAGCTCGCAGCTGGTCTCGACCAGATTCGCGGCTATCGCTCAGCGGTGGTTGCGGCGTCTGAGCTTGCCTCGTTGCGCAAAATTCAACTAGACGGTGGTACCGTAGATGAGTTCAAGTATTTGCAGGCTTTACGTTCATCTGTTCAATCCCAAACCAGTTTTTCAAAGGCAGTTGGCAATTACCAGCTAACTGTATTGCGCCTACTTCATGCTGCTGGAGTATTGACGCCAGCAGATTTAATCAAACTGCAGTGATCAAGTAACAGCAAATTTTTATGCCATTTTGGAGAGTTTTTTTATGCAACAACTGATTTATAGCAGCGTCGTCCCAGTGAACCGCGTTGCCCATAGAGAGAAGAGTATTCAAAAGGTCAAACACCTTTCTTTTGCCAAAGACGTTAACTCTTTTCCCATTGTTGTTGCAGAATTTTTGCGGGTCAGCGAGGAGATGCCTGTGGTATTTATTGAAGCCGGGGATGCTGTTGTGCCTGTTGCGCTAACAGGCTTGGCCGAAAAGCAGAATCTCTTGGTGACGGCAGAAGACAAGTGGGATGCCCGCTATGTGCCTGCCTTTATCCGCCGATATCCTTTTGTGTTTGCAGAGATAGAAGGCGGTGAAGAGTTGACCGTATGCGTTGATGAAGGCTACGAGGGTTTGAATGAGGAGGGGCGCGGCGAGCGTCTTTTCGATAGCGAGGGTGAAACCACTGAATACCTCGCTCGCATTATCGAATTTTTGCAGGATTATGAGCGGCAATTTTCTGTCACCAAAGCGTTTTGCGCTCAGCTCAAAGAGCTTGACCTATTGATGGATGGTACTGCTCAGATTGACCTGGGTGATGCTGGCAAGCGAACCTTGGGTGGTATTAAGGTTGTAAATGAGGCGGCGCTTAACAAATTGACCGATGAGCAATTGTTGGGCATGGCTCGCAGTGGTCAGCTGCGCGCAGTTCATGCGCATCTAAGTTCGTTGAGCAATATCAATCAGCTTGCTGATCGAGCTCGTGAGCGCGGTCTTGAGGGAGGCGATGCATCGGTGGAGCAGCCCGAGGCGGCGGTGAGTGAATAGTTTTTTTAAATGACTGTTTGGTTGGTGGAGTATTAAAATGTCCTTTACCAGCCGGTCGGAACTAATTTTGTTGGAGTTATGGGTAGCTACTTAGATATCGTCAAGCTGGGTCTCGATCGCCGTCGCAAACGTTCTGTTTTGCCGGCGCTGATTAGGCTCGCTCGGCGGAATCAGCTTAATCGTCGTGGGCGGCGTATTTTGCGCAAGTTTGCGCCGCATGCTTTTCTCTTTCGTGGTGAATCTCTTGAACCTCGCATTCTATTGTCGGGAGACCCATTCAGCGCGACTATCGGTGAGGGGGCGCTGGCAAATCTTGAATCCATTACGCTGCGTGTCGATGAGACCCAAACCACCTTCGAGCTGGTCAATGACGATGGCGATGTGGTTTCTCAAAATGCGATTGCAGATACTTCTGAAATAAACTTATCGGTAACGTCCGATGCCGATTACGCCACCAGTTTCATTATTGATAAAAGCTATACCGCCTGGCGAACAGCCGCTGGTTTAGATTCTGATAGTAGCAACGATGTGGCGGTGACATTTGTTGGTAGCGGCCAGGGCGATGCCCTGGAAATTCATGGTGATTTTGATGCTGACTGGGTGGTGGGTGAAAACACGGCTGTCTATGCTGTAGGCGAAGTTAGCTGGTTTGATGCCAGTGCAATCGAACAGCTCAATCTGGCTGTAGAAGGTACAGTAGATGGTGATCAGGATTCGCTGTCGTCGGAATTAGTCGGTGGTGTCTGGCAGGCTGTTGCCGATGGTGTAATTCGGTTTGGTGCTAACGCCGGGGCCGATGGCAGCCTTCTAATAAGCGGCGTAGATGCCGTTGAAGGTGACGCTGATGGCACTCAGGTGTTCGATTACTCGGCCCTTGGGTCTGAGTTAAATTTGGATCTTCGAGCGGGTCTTGCTACGGCGGTTGAAGCCGATGGCTTTGGCGAGATAAGCAACTTTAAACATTTCATCGGCTCAGATTTAGATGATCATCTAATTCTGTCTGGCAGCGATCTTATTTCTTCGTTTGATGGAGGGCAGCCTGATAGCGGAGATGATAATGATCGATTGGTCATTCTTGACTATAGCTTCGACCAGGCACAAATAAGCGACAGCTCGGTAGACTTTGGAGACGACGGCAGTATTAGTTTTGCCAATCTTGAGTTGCTCTCTCTCCTGTCAGGGGAGGGGATTACCAATGATATGTCTATTTCTGGAGCCCAGGTTTCAAATAACAGCGCATTGAAGCTTGAAGTGACTGGTGGGGGTGGTAACGATAATATCATCGGCACCGTAAATGATGACATTTTACGAGGGGGTGGCGGCGACGACGTCCTAACTGGTAGGGCGGGAGACGATATCCTGGTCGCCACTCTTAATGCATCTTCTATTGCTCAGGCTAGTATTCTTGGCGGGGCTGGCAGTGACACAGTCTACTTCGAAATGTCTGACGCCATTAATGCCATTGTGCTGGCAGATAGCGGCGCTTCAACCCCTGTTATAGCAACGGTTTATAACAATGCCACTGAGCTTGGTGATATTCAGGCAACTGAGGTTGAGTCTGTGGTTGTCGAGGGACATGCTGGCGACGATTCCATTGACGCCAGCGCTATAAGCGGGATGGGCATAGTTGCTCGGGGTAATGATGGCAACGATAGTATTATTGGCGGCGCAGCAGATGACGTTCTCGATGGCGGTTCTGGAGATGATCTTTTGGTGGGCCGTGCCGGTGCCGATAGGCTGACTGGAGGCGGAGGCTCTGACTGGATCTATGGTGGCGATTCTCAGGGTGGTAATGCACAGGAGAATGATACCTTAGCGGAAGATGTTTCTGGATTTGCTGCCTTGGGAGATATGCTCTCAGTGTCGGGTGAGCAATCGGTAGTGCTAAGTGAGATTGCTGTTGCCGACGCTAACGGTGGTGTTGATGGCGAATTGGTGGTGACTATCGACGGCACTGACTTGGCTGGTGTTTCAGTTTCTTCCGCCGCTTTGACGGCCGACCATGCAAAAAGGATTCAGGCTAGCCTAACCGCCGCTAATTTTGCAGATTACAGGGTTCAGGCGGTAGTGGTTGATGGCAAAATTCAACTGGTGTTTTTTGGCGGCTACACTGCGGCTAGCACTAATCTTCCAACAGTTACTGCTGCTCTGTCTAGTTCGTCGCAAGGTGCCGTCACCGCCAATAGTCCGCAGTTAATCTCAGATAGTGACAGCCTGACAACTGTTCTGGGCTCCTCGGCCCTGAGGCATCTAGAGAGCCTCGGCTACCATGATCTTGTTGTGGACAATAACGCTGCCGGGGCGTTTAAACTTAGCGTTGGTGGTGAGCAGTTAGCGCCTTTGATGCTAGTTGAGGATGATGCTAACGCCGAGAGAAACCTTCTCGCTGACGAGCTTGAGCAGGCCATTATTCGCCTTGAGGGGATAGAGAAAACTGATTTTAAAGTCATTTGGTTGCCGAGCGAGGCTTCCGATGACAACGGCGGAATATTCCGCATCTATTACACGGGTCAAAATGCGGGCTTGGCAGAGACGGCTCTGCCAGTGCTCAGTGTTGACGGCGACTCTGTCACCTTGCAAAGCTATCAGGAAAGCTCGTCGTCTCGGGACTTTTTGTATGACATCGATGGTGTTGAGGTCGGTGGGTCCTCATTAACAGACTACATAACCGCAGTATCGGTAGCTGAGGGTGAGTTTGCCCAAGGTATTATTATTGATGGCCAAATGGGTCATGACATCATCGTTGGGTCTGTTAATTCTGATATTTTACTCGGCAACACCGGCGACGATCTAATTGATGGGTTTGGTGGTGACGGTGATACTCTGTACGGTCACGAAGGCGAAGATATATTGCGTGTCGCTCTCGTCGAGGGCGCCGCCGCTTCACAGGTGGCATTTTTATCTGACCAAGTCACTGTCTCCGATGGATCTGGCAATAACCTTTACTCTGCTACATACCATGGTTTTGATTCAACATCCTTAATTGGGACTTCGGCTGCCGAATCTCTAGATGCTAGTGGATTTAACGCATTCGATGAGTCTCTGGAGCTTGCAGACCTGGGTGGAGAAGCGCTAGAGAGAGGAGCTGGATTTGATTTTGCCTTCGTTATGAGCGATGAGCGTCTCGAGGTTAGCCTTGAGGGCGCAAATACTATGCAGGACATTTTATTAATCCTGCAGGCAACAGATTTAGATGGCGATGGTGAAGAGGACCTGGCTGATAGCTCTATCAGCGGAGGTCGCTTTATTATTGATACTGGAGGCATAGCAGTCGATTCGTTGGAGAGTGCCTCGGATTCCAATGTCATCACTAATATTGGTCTACAGGGATTGAGCACCACCGCTAATGCAGACGTCTATCAGGGTGCGTCTATCCAATTTGGTTATGCCAAGCTAGATGGTCTGGGTGGTGATGATGAGTTAACAGGAACTGAAGGTAATGATCAGTTTATTATTTCTAATGCTGGGGCCAGAGCTGTAGAAGGTGGTTCTGGGGACGATTTGATGCGAGTGGTTACCGTAGCCACGAACGTAAACGCCTCCATCAATAGTGGGGTTGAGTCGCTCACTTTCAGTGATGGTGAGACGGGCAGTCTGACCTTCGCAGGCGTAGAAACTATTACCCTTATTGCCGAAAGTGCATCGACCTTGAATCTAGGTGATCTTACCACTGCTGTGGCGTCTCTGGTGGCTGAGGGAGCGTCTATTACCACCACGGGCGAAGGCGACACCATCGAAATAGCCCAGGACGCGTTGTTTGCTTATGCGCTCGTTCTTAGCAGTGGGCAGGAAATTATTATTACCTCTGCTACAGAGCACCAAAATCTATTGGACGGCAATTGGTCTGATTATATTTCAGTGACGCCAAACGATTTAAAATTGCCGACCGTCTACACCATCGTGGCAAATAATGGGCTCTCTTTCGAGTTTGTTCCAGGAAATGAAGATATTAGGCCGGCTATCACAGATGTAGACGGTGGTTTTCAGTTATCTCAAGGTGAGTCTGTTGACCTGCTCGCTGCGTTGGCCAGCAATCCGCGTGACCTTACCATTGCTAGCACTGACGGAGAGGCTGTTGATCTGCGCTTTAGCGCGGCGTCGACACCCCTGGTGAGTCTTGCTGGCAACTCAGCCATAAGCTGGACTAGCGGGGCGCCAGCGTCGGTCACCTATGCCGCAACTGACATAACACTGAGTCGTAATATCCTGATTCAGGATTCGGCAACCTTTCAGTTTGTCTCCGACTCTTTATATGTAGGTTCGGCCAGCAGTGCTGATTTGATGGTCATTGATACTCGTGATTCTGGCATGACCTCGGCGTCTAGCCTGGCATTTTACGGACGCAACGTGGAATTCGAAAATGTCGTTATTATTGCGACTCCTGTTGATAACGCAGTGCAGTTTGTCGATGATAACTCTACCTCTGCCGTGGCCACTGTGCTAGGCGCAGATGTGACATCTGAATCCCATCGTGACCAGCTGATTAGCATGACAGCATCGGCTGCCTCTGCAACAGCTAATGCTGGTGCGGTTACAATCTATGCTAAAGACATAGGTTCCTTCAGTCCCTTTTTGGGGATTTATAACAATGATATTTCTCGAGCAACTGTCGCGCTTAAAAACGCACATATCCACGCTGGTGACATCGATATAGATGCGTCCGTTGATAATAAGGTTATTCTGGAGGATCGAGACCCAGATGGCAGTCTCTCTTCAGATTCATGGAAGAATGACTGGGCGTCGACTCCGTTCTTTGGTGACATGCTGGCTAATGCTGATAGCTCGGCCCTGCTGTTCGGGATGGCCGATACGACGACAGTCTCATCTATTACAATAGATGAGCAGTCGCTGATGGTGTCTTCGACCTTCTCAGCTGATGCACTAAATGTGGCGTCAGCGACCGCTACTCCGGCGACCATGTTTACGGGTGCCGCTGTTGCGATTTTAGATGCTGATACAACAGTATCTGTGAGCGGCGGGCTCTTCGTTGCCGCTGATGCCACATTGTTCGCTAAAACCAAGTCGACTCTTGAAGCTGACTCAACAGTGGATAGCAAGATTGCCATCGCATTGGCCATAGGGTTATCAGATAGCGACACGACTGCCAATTATACAGTCGGCAAGTTTGGCTATGTGGGCGGTGATTTGGTGGTTCAAGCAAAACAAATTGATGATTACACCGTGAAGGCGGTGGCAGCGCCCAAAAGCAATAATTCGCCGGTCGCAATAGCTGTTGCTGTCGGATACGAGTCTAGTGACTCAACCGCATCCATAGTCTCTGCATCTGGGGATAGCGAATTAACGGTCTTGGGAAATCTCAGTGTTCAAGCTGATCATAGCGCTGCAGGATCTGGTTTAAAGGCTAATGCTGAGAGTGCAGATGGAATAGGTAAAAAGTTTGCTCGGGCCAAGGATGCCCTCGGTCTTGATTTATTACAGGATGGCGCGGAAGTTGCGCAAGGTGATGTGGGGGAGCTTGCCAAATTTATTGTGGTTTCGAAATTAGCTGGACTCATACCGATCGAGGATGCAAAAACTATCCAGGTCGGGGCTTCTGTGGGTGTTTACGAGGATATTAACAACACGACAGCGATACTTGGTGATGACGTTGCCTTGACGGTCAACGTCAGCGGCAATGTTTTAGTAAATGCTGAGGCTTCAGCCAAGGCCTCATTGCGCGTAAACGCGGAGGTTGGCGGCGGCAAGAATACGCCGATGGACGATGCAACCGCATCGGTAAGTGAAAAAATTTCTGGCAAAGGTGAAGTGGTAAAACCCAAATTTGCGGGTGCTGTAGCCGTAGGAATAATAGATTCGACGAATGCAGCTCAAGCAAATATCGGCTCAGGAGCCTCTTTAAAAGTAGGCGAAAATATTTCGGTTACCTCAAGTTCGGTAAGTGGAGACAGTTGGTCGACGATTTGGGATGAGAATGTTTTAAATCTTTTCGAAAGCCTGAGCAACGAGCAATCTAATCTGGTCAGTCACTATCAATCTCAAGGTCAGGTGACAGTCCGTCCCGGTGAAGTAGTGGCTACTAATGATGGCAATATTTATCGATACGGGGCCGGTGAAGAGGCAAGCCTTGACTTGACGTCTGTCGATTTTTCGGGCGAAGACTGGGTAGCATTGACTGGCGGTGCCATTCATCTTGCGTTCAGTGTGCTGGCTAATAGCGGGCGAGAGAGCGCGGTCAAGATTGAAAAAGGTGATCTTGTTTTTATCGATCCGAGCTTTTTAGGGGCTGATAGCGCCGCTGATGCAGGCACTATTTATCGCTTTATTGGTGATACCGACGGCTCTATGGATTTGAGAGCAACCGATTATAGCGACAGCAATCTGTGGTCCAAGTTAGAACTGTCTCAGAGCCGCATTGCTGCCATGCAGGACGTTGCGATTGGCGACGATGATACTGTCCGTGTGGTGACCGGCCCCAGCAGTGGATTAGATGGAAAGTCGTTTAAGTATGACGGCAGTATCGCTGATCAAGATTTAACAACCGCTGACTTTGCCGATAGCGAAACCTGGGAATCATTCTATGCCTCTGTCTTTGATGTGGAGTTTGAGTGGGATGAGACATACCAGCTCCTTCCGGGGCAAATTATTAAAGCACGGGACGCAATCTACCGTTATACAGGGCCGGGAGAGGAGTTTACCTATAGTTCTGAGGATTTGGATTCGTCTAAATTTGAAGCTTACGCAGACCCCAGTTGGGATACTATTTCCAGGGCTATTGACGCAATTCTTGCAGTAGGTGATAAGGGCGCCAACATAGGTGCAATTCCTTGGATAGATAGCTGGGTGGGAGCCACTACTGACGAATCGGAGTACGGTTTAGCAGGAGCGGTTAGTCTTAATACCGTTAGTCAACAGGCATCCGCGACTATTTCAAATAATGCCAGTATTGCAGGCCAAAATGGAGGCGCGGCTGGTGATGTCACTGTAGCTTCTACGGCTCGTAATGACTATTTAAAATACAATAACAATCTCATTCCGTTTGTTTCGAGTGCCAAAGCAGGTGCTGGTTTTAGCTATTCTCAGGTGAATTTATCCTCTGATTCGCTGGCTAAAATTGACGATGGTGTAGTCCTCTCTGCGAAGAAGCTTGATGTCACCGCCGACAATAGTGGTATCGCTATTACAGTCGGTGCGGCTGGCCAATCAAGTGGCGGGAAAGCTAACTTCCTGGGTTCGGTATTTAACCAATACGTTGATAATACGACTTATGCGTTAGTGGGGCAGGGTTCCTATGATCTGAACTATGCCGATGCCACAGCGGTAAATGTTGCGGCCCAAGATAACTCGGCTCCTGTGGTGGTGGTTGGAACATACTCTGCAAGCAAAGGCGCAAGTGTTGGCGCTAGTATTGGTTGGCAGGAGGTAAAACGAGATACCGTTGCCTTCTTTGGTAATGATGAGCGTGGTGTTAAAGGTGAGTCAGTAGCAGAGGTAGATTTTAATTCTGGTGGCACGGCTGATATTGCTGGTGGTGTTGAGGTAACAGCGAAAAACTCTGGCATCCATATAATTGTTGCGATTGCGGGATCTTCTAGTAGTGCGTCGACTGGGTCAACGTCCGGAGGTTCTGCCGGAACTCCGGCAAAAGTCGGTGTGGCCGGTTCTTTTGGGCTTATAGATAATGAGGATCATACGCTAGCGCAAGTTCAGGGCTTCCAGGCTTTTGATTCCGGTGCTGTCACGGTCAGCGCCTCAAACACAACTGAGCAGCATATTGGTGCTGGTGGCGTTGCGATCGCAAAGGGAGGGACATCTGCCACAGGTATAGCTGGAGCGGTTTCGGTCAATATTACTGAGGGCTCAACGATCTCAGGTGTCAGAGACATCGGCATCATAGATTCGGGCGATATTATCGTCAGTACCACAAGAGCTGGTTTAATGGTCAGTGCTGCAGTTGGACTCGGCGTAGCCACTGGCGCTTCAGGTGTTGCGATCACCGGGTCGGCCTCTTGGTTGAGAAAGGACGAGTTGACTGAGTCGGTTGTTGATAACATTGGCTCAAATCCGGGCGGAGAAAACTCCGGTGGACTCTCCGTCACTGCCGTAGACAATACCTCTCTTATTTCTATTGGCGGCGCGATCTCCTATGCTGGTAAGGCTGGTATTGGTGCAGGTTTGGCTCGCGCGGAAAACCTGGGATCTGTTAGAGCCGTTATCGAGGATCTGGGTACAGATCAGAGCAAGCTGCGCCTCTATGGCGATGTTACTGTCTCTGCGAATAATCAATTGTCGATAATTTCAGTGGCGGGGACGTTGGCAGCTGGTGGTGGCACCGGTGTCTCAGCGGCAGGCTCGGTAAGCCTGGTAAATATTGCTCTTGAAGAAAGTGCGACTGTCGCTCGAAGCTATATCGATATGAACGCGGATAGCTCGGTGCCAACACATGATTTAACTGTATCAGCTAAGCAACAAGTGTTCTTTGTATCAGTGGCGGGTGCGGTCGCTTTCGGTGGTCAGGCAGGCTTTGGTATAGGCTTTGCTTACACCACCCATTCAGGCAGTGTTAATGCCACCTTGCTCAATTCGCATGTAGATGATGCTGATGACATCAAAGTCACCGCTCAAAGCACAAATTCCAGCTACATGATTGGTTTTGGTTTGGGCTCTTCCAAATCGGTTGGTATTGCCGGCAGTGCTGCGGTCCTGCGCAACGAGCAGCTATCCATGGCCTCAGTTGTTGGCTCGCAGTTAAGTGCAGCGGATGATGTAGATGTAACGTCGACAATTACATCAACTAGTTTGATGGTAGCCGGCGGTGTTGTGAGAGGCGCAGCAACCGTTCTAGGTGCGGCGGTCGGTACCCAGATAGTGAGCGCCGATGGAACGACCGGCGGTTCGCTGGCGATTATTGACAGCTCAGTTGTTACAGCTGGCGGAGATATAGGTGTCAGTGCAACATCGACATTCAAACTTATTAATGTTGCTGTCGGCGTCTCGGTAAGTTCAGGTGGTGTCGGGCTGTCTGGGTCTGCGGCGCACAGTGAAATTGGTGGATTTACCTATGCCGCTGTTCGCAATGGCTCAAGTATTACGGCTGATGCTATTTCGATAACTGCAGCTGATCTCAGCCAGATCGTGACTATAGCTGGCAGTGTCGCGGTGGGCAGTTCGAGTGGATTTGGCGCCAGTGTTGGAATTGCAACTATTACCAGCGAAAGCAAGGCGCTTTTGAAAGATTCTGATGCAACTGCGCGCAGTGGCGATATCGATGTTACAGCGTCCTTTAGTATGCCGGACGCCAAGGCGGCATTGCAGGGAGGAGGTGTTGTTCTTGCAGCCGATACCGACTCTTCTAGACAGATCCTTAATGTGGTTGTAGCTGGGAGTGGTTCTGGCAGTGGTTTCGCCGCGGGCGCAGCTGTGGGAGTCAACTCGATTCGCAACAATGTGGTTGCGCAGATTATTGGTGATGGGACTCAAACAGTTAATGCCACTAGCGGCGATGTGAATGTTCTGGCCATTGATCGACCAGATATATTGTCAGTTGCGGTAGCACTTTCCTATGGAAGTACTGCGGGCCTAGGCGGCGCGGTTGCTTATAACTTTATCGGTGGAGCGCCAATTACTGATATTGATGATTTATCCAGTCGCAATGTTGATTTCACAGATACTTCAAGCGACGAACGAACGACCAGTACAGATTCGGCGGCCAATATAACCGCAAGTATTGCTGTCTCTTATACACATCTGACGCTGCCGACGAGCGATCTAGTGTAG
>OJBN01000033.1_pt1 | contig 29931 bp, 24 predicted proteins | sample 1590441 | NCBI WGS metagenome assembly OJBN01 (sample SAMN05416760, study PRJEB24817) | seawater metagenome | isolation source: Sea water | place: Canada:Atlantic | collected 2013-07 | reverse complement strand
TGTGTATAAGAGACAGGGTAATAAGGTTCGGTGATCCAGCCCTTGCGCGGATCATTACCGTAATAAGCATCGCCTGTAAAACCGGCAAAATTAAAGCCCCTTATGATGACATCCTCATCAGTTAGGTTGCGGCCCCAAAGAGACAGCTCCCAATCACCAAACATATAGGTTAGGTTGGCATTTACTAACTCGTAAGACTGTGACTGCTCGCTATGACTGGATGACAGATAAAATTCATCCTTACCTTCAACATCAATACTCAAAGCCAAACTGTCAGTAATCTGTGCCATGGCGCCAAGGGCAAATTGATAGGCCGGTGCATGGGCCTGTTCACGACTATCAAGATCCTGTGAAAGAGGGATATCATATCCGGTTTCTAACAGGCCCAGACTGCCAAACAGCGTCAAGGTTTCGCTAGCGAGCCAATTAAATTCAAGCTCAACACCATAGTTGCTGCCCTTTGCTGAATTGCCGAAATAGTCCGTAAAGCTCAAACCACCATCCACTATTCGAGGTTCAACGAAGGTCTGTTTAATCTGAATATCATCACGCTGCTGATAAAAAACGGCTACCTGTGCTTGAAATGCATCATCCAACCAGCGATCCTTGACCCCAAATTCGTAATTGAGCATCAATTCAGTGTCAAATTCGCGATCTTCTGCAGCCACACTTGGGTTGCTATTTACGCCGCCCGCCTTATAACCTCGCGAGATCAAGCCATACATCATAGCCTGTGACGGTAGCTGATATTGCAGGGCAATACGACCACCCCATATATCTTCATCAACCCTATGGTCTACCAAGTCGCTATCCCTATAACTGGCTTGACGATTTTCAAATCGCACCCCTGTGCTCAGGCGCAGTGCCCCAGAAAGCTGCGTATCTAGCTGACCATAGACTGCCTGGTTGGTGGTATCAAAATCGCTGGTGAAATCACCTCCATATTGACGCAATAATTCTTCGTCCTGTTCACGCCAATAAGCACCGGCAACCCAGTCTGTGGTGCCATTGAAAATTTGCGCTGACTCTGCAGATACCAGCCTGATATCTATGCTGCCATTTTTGCGATCGCGAACATAATTATCTGCAGAATTATAGGGATCATTGTAGGGACAGAAAAAATCGACACATAAGTCATCGCCATAGGCCCAATCTTCGTCATACCCATACTCAAGATTATTATCGGCAAAGCTCAGTAAGCTAACCAACTCAACACTATCATTGGCCTGCCAGTTGCTTTGCACTGCCAATGCAGTGGATTCCTGACGGTCATGGCCGGGATTATCAGACAGAGTATGGCGCGTATTATCCAGCGAAAATGCATCGTAACCATTGTCAGCATTAACATGGAAGATAGTCAGTTTGAGGTCTAAGTTGTCGCTGGCCTGCCAATCGAGAATTGATCTCAGACTCAGCTCATCAATATTATCGGTGTCGCCACGCTTTAAAAAATCATTGCGGATATAGCCATCACTACTGTGCTGCTGTGCGGCAAAACGATAGCCCAGGTTTTCACTTAGGGCCCCACCGATGGCCGCAGAAACTGTCTGTGTATTGTAATCGCCAAGAGTCACTTCCAGTTTGCCCTGTGTACGATCAGTGGGCTGATTGGAGCGTAAATTAATTAGGCCAGCCAATGCATTTGCGCCGTAGAGCGTACCCTGAGGGCCCCGTAATATCTCAATCTGCGCTATATCCATGGTGGTGGCCGCACCGGCAATGCCAGTGAAGTCGATACCGTCGACCAGAATACCAACAGAGGGGTTTAGCGGCTCAATAAACTGGCTGCGCTCACCAATACCGCGAATCTGAATAAAGCGGCCGCGAGATGCGCCACTCGAAAAATTAACATTGGGCGCCAGATTAATCAGCTGTTCCAGATGTCGAGCCTGGCGCTGGGCTATGGTCTGACTATCGAATACTGTAATACTCGCCGCGGTCTTTAAAAGTCCTTTATCGCGAAAGTCAGAGGTCACAATAACCTCTTCAATTGTATGGTCAGCCAAAGTGGCTGTGGAAATAAAAGCCGGGACGAGCAGCCTCAGGGTTTTGCTTAACAATGTCGCGCAGTGATTAGATTTGTACATAAAGAGCCTCAGTAACAGAAAGTTAAGGAGACCCGGAGATAAAGACGAAGTGAAGGCCAAAAAATAGTCAGTCCTATTCCTACGCCGGCATAATCCGGATCAGGTTCAAAGGGTGCTTCTCAGGTCAACTTGCGCCGACCGCCCCTTAGGAATGTGCATAGTAACATCAGTCAATAAGCAGACACAAAATACTGTCAAAAGATTTTTTTGATCAAGAGTTATGGGCACATTTTGAAATTAGAGCTATGATAAAAAAGATTAAAAGGGAGCAAATAATGGTTTACTCAGTGAAAACAACTCTTCTCGTACTCGCAGCCATTTTGCTGCTCAACGGCTGCACCTCCAAAACTGCTGACAGCGAACAGGCATCTGCGCAGGCCATTGCCCTTTTAGATAATCTTTTTATGGAAGAGGTGAGCCACAGCCCCGAATCTATGACCTATTTGGGAATGCGTGAGCGCTACGATGAATGGGACAATATCTCTGAGACTGCCACCGAACGCAGCCTAAAGATGACTCGCCGACATCTGGCCACCGTTAAAGCCATTGATACCTCTGTGCTTGATGCATCCGCAAAGCTCAGTATCAGAATGTTTATTGAACAGGCCGAGCAAACTATCGCTGCACATCAGTGGCGCTATCATAACTACCCCGTCAATCAGATGCGCGGCGTGCATAGCATGGTGCCGTCCTTTCTGATTAACCAGCATCTAATCGCCAGCCGCGAAGAAGCTCAAGCCTATATAGGGCGAATTAAAAATGCTTCATTACTCATGGACCAGCTGCTGGAACAGCTAAAAATTCGTGAGGATAAAGGTATTATTCCACCCCAATTTATTTTTCCTTACGTGCTTAAATCAATTGAAAATATCACCTCTGGCGCACCCTTTGACCAAGGCGGTGTAGATAGCACTATTCTTGCCGATTTCCGTGCCAAAGTTGCTGCACTGGAAATCTCTGATACAGAACAGGCGCAATTGATCGACGATGCTAAAATCGCGTTGCTCAGGCACCTCGCACCTGGCTATAGCAAACTTCATCAGTATATGTCGGCGCTGCAAATCAAAGCTGATAACCAGCATGGCGTATGGAAATTCCCTGACGGCGAAGCGTTTTATAACTTCGCCCTAAAACGCACCACGACCACTGATCTGACGGCCGATGACATTCATCAGATTGGTATCGTAGAGGTGCAGCGTATTCAAGACGAAATGCGCGCCATTATGAAGACGGTCAATTTTGACGGCGACCTCAAAGCATTTTTTGACTTTACTCGCGATGATAAACAGTTTTATTACCCAGATACTGCCGCAGGCAAGCAAGCTTATCTCGATCGGGCAACCGCGGTAATAGACAATATGCAGAGTCGCCTCGATGAATTATTTATTACCAAGCCCAAAGCCGCTCTGCAGGTTAAGGCCGTTGAACCCTTCCGTGAAGCCTCGGCAGGTCAGGCCTTTTATCAAAGCCCTGCGCCAGATGGCAGCCGTCCAGGCACCTACTTTGCCAACCTCTACCGAATGAGCGATATGGCTAAATATCAGTTGGAAGCACTCGCTTATCATGAGGGTCTTCCAGGCCATCATATGCAGATATCTATTGCTCAAGAACTAAAGAATATGCCTAAATTTCGCTTATACGGCGGGCACACCGCGTTTATCGAAGGCTGGGGGCTCTATTCTGAATTGGTACCCAAAGAGATTGGGCTCTATGAAGACCCCTATTCAGATTTTGGTCGCCTCTCAGGTGAACTCTACCGAGCCTGCCGGCTGGTGGTAGATACCGGTATTCATGCCAAGCGGTGGTCCCGCCAGCGAGCATTAGACTATATGGCGGCCAATGTGCCTCATTCCCATGGTTACAATGTACGTCAAATTGAGCGGTATATTGTTATGCCCTCGCAGGCCACTGCCTACAAAATTGGGATGCTTAAAATCCAGCAATTGCGCAGCGATGCTACAGTTGCACTAGGGGAAAAGTTTGATATACGCCAGTTCCACGATGTGGTGCTTAAGGACGGCTCAGTGCCTTTAACTATTCTTGAAGACAATGTTAAAGCTTGGATTGCCGACTTATTGGCTGGCTAAACTAAGCTTTTAAACAGTACAGGCAAGAATCCGGCTTATCTCGCACAGCGAACGCCCAGACTCAGCACGCAGGTCTGCAAAGACCTGCTCAACAAGCTTTAAATCACGTTGGGCCGTAGGACTGAATTTTTTCATAAAGCCGTGATTGACCAGTGCATCACAGACATCCTGAGTCAGCAAAAAGGTATCCTTGCCCATACTGCGCAACATCATTGGGCCAGTATTGCCGCCCAATCGACAGCCATGCTTTTTTAGCTCTAACCAGAGCCCAGTAATATTGTCTTCAGGCCACTGCGCAATAAAATTACCAAAGCTACCATGGCTATGCTGTTTATCCAGAACATAAACCGCATTGTTTCGCACAGCAACGATCTTAGTGAAATTACGTACAATACTAGTATCTTGGCCCAACTCCTCAAGACGTTCATCACTAAAATGGGCTACGGCCAATGGATTAAAGTTGGCAAAAGCCGCCTCAAATCCAGGCCATTTATTATCAATGACGCGCCATACAAAACCGGCGCGGAAAATGCAGCGAGTCATCATCGATAGATAACGATCATCGGACTGCTCGGCTAACTGCACATGGGTAGCCGCGCTGGGAAGACCGGCCTCAAGCAATCGGCTGCCGCCACGATTTGCTGCAGCCAGCTTGTAAAGGGCCTTAAAAGATGTCATTGGAGGAAAGTCCTTCTCAAATAGTTTCTAGGTTTGCAAAAAAGCCTGATGCTTTAAATCAGAGTGCCTATGTTAGGGGCAGAACACCAGCGCGCTCTAAAAGATCTAGAATAAACCGCGAGGCGATAACAAACAGCACAATGCTAAATAACTTATCTAGCCACCAACTACCGCGCTGAAAGCGATCAAGCAGGCCATAATGGCTAATAATCAGGGCGATCAACATATACCAAAGAGCATCTACACCGCCGGCAATCAGGCCGAGCATGACTTTTTCCCACATCTCAGTCTCGACACCGACAAACTGACTAAATAACGCGGTGAAAAACAGCAGTACTTTGGGATTGACCAGCGCGACAAGAAACCCGTCGCGGGCAGCCCTCCAATTAGATGAATGCACCGCCAGAACAGGCTCCACATCTTTCTTTAATGGCGCGAATAGCAGCTTAATGGCCAAAAATAAGAGGAAAATACTGCCCAGCAGCTGTATTACATCAAAAAGCATTGAATTATTATCAATCGCAATGGCAAGCCCAGACGCGGTTGCATATGCAAAAAGCCCTACGGCTAAACCATGGGAAAGTGCCGCACAGATGCCGGCAACTCTACCCTGCGACAAGGTATGATTAACAACGATTGCCAAACTGGGCCCAGGCGACATCGCGCCAAATAGGCAGGCAAGAGTCACAGGGATCCAAAAAGCTCCGCTCATACTACTATCAAAAATAACATCCATATGCGTTTTATACAGTCCTGACAAGATAAAACAAGTTAAATTTCATTGGCAGATCGGCTAAAAAGTAATACTAAAGTATTAGTTCTTAAGAGTTATTTAAAAGCCTTATAGGATCATTAGAATATGACATATGCGGCAACATATATGCCGCTCAAGACCCAAGGAAGATGAAGTGCAGGTAGCAGGACAATCGCTGCCGCTAGGACGCTAATCTTTTTGTATTACGAGTTTTAGCAGAGGTTATCTCAGCTAAGGGTAAATCTGAGATCAATCTTTAGGAGTTTGTTATGGCGAGTCAAGCTGCACTCATTGACATAAGAAAAGAGTATTCAAAAGCTACTTCACTAGAAAAGGCCTTTAACGGCGGTATTCGAGGCTTTAAACATTATCTGGACCAGCTTCCAGAGAGAAAGCGCAAAAGACTAATCAACGAGATTGAAAAGCAGATTAATTAAAGGTCGCTGCCACTTTAGCAAAGAGTTCACTTCGCTCAGCTTGACTGAGGGACGTAATTCGATCGAAAAGCTCTTCGACGGTAGTACCTGCATTTACATCAGACTTTGACTTCTTGCTAGAGGCTTCATAGAGGGACTCAGGCGTGACACCAAAGTAGTTTGCAATGCGCACCACCGAATCACGTCGAGGCTCGCGAGTAACCTCGCTGAGAATACGATTGATGGTGGGCTGCGGAACGCCCGTCGCGCGGGATAAGGCGCTCTGAGAAAGTTGCCGCTCGTGCATCAACTTGGCAAGCTTTTTACTGATCTCTAATTTCATGACGCTATTATGCTTCTCATTTCTATTTATGTTCGTATTATTTTTAGATCATTTATCCTATATAAGCGAATAATGATACAAAAAAGGAAATAATGTGAACTCTTACAAAACGGGGTTTACTAGGCGCTCCAGAATATCAGGCCTGTCAGTAATAATGCTATCCACCCCCATATCCATAAGCTCCTGCATAGTCTGCGGATCGTTAATTGTCCAGACCTCAACGCGCATATTTAATTGATGTATCGCCCTAACTAATCCTGGGGTTACTATAGCCATACCTTTCTCAAACATGGGCAGCTGCACTGAGTATCCGGGAGAATTATAGAGGTGACCAAGACCAAGCTTACTCAGTACGAATAGCCAACTCGCCTCCCCCTCCCCCAAAGATGTTAGGACAGTTGGGCAAATCTCACGAAAATAAACCAGCACCGAGTCATCAAAAGAGGCAACAACAACCTGGTCAGCCAGATCATAATCAGCAATTAGGCGGCAAAGCTCATCTGCAGCGGCAGTCTCTAGAGGTTTAAGCTCAATCAGATAGCGATTTTCAGGCATGCGTTCGAACAGAGACTTTAACGTCGGAACCTTAATCCCCGGCGGCGCCACCAAATCGGGGTAATCGACTTCATGAAAGCCCACATCAAAAGCTTGAATTTGGGCCGCTGTCATCTGCGCAATGCGGCCAGAACCATTGGTGGTCGTGTCTATAACGGCGTCATGGCGCACAACCAACACATTGTCAGCGGTTAGGTGCACATCCATCTCAAGAACATCCGCACCCACATTAAGCGCATTGATGGCTGCCTCAAATGTATTGCCAGGCACAAGGGCTCTTCCATTGCGATGAGCAATAATATCAAAGGTATTTGATTGGTAGCCAGCTGGAGGCGCCTCGCGATTGTATGCAGGTAGCATCAATAACAAGGCGTAGCACAGTATCAGACAGGCAATAATTGAAGAAAACGCCCTTAGTAACATAAGCAGCAACTTTTTTATTAGGTAGTACTATACTCAGCCTCCACTAAGCACAACAGCCTATTTTTAGCGGTTATGGCGGCTACCGACCAGCTCATCGACAACTGAAGGGTCAGCCAAGGTTGAGGTATCACCTAGGCTGTCCAATTCATTGGCTGCCACTTTGCGCAATATTCGGCGCATGATTTTCCCCGAGCGAGTCTTGGGCAACCCTGGAGCCCACTGAATAATATCCGGCTTGGCTATAGGTCCGATCTCTTTAACGCAGAGCTTAACTAATTCTGCGCGCAAAGCCTCATCTGCCTCTACACCGATCATGGGTGTAACGTAGCAATAGATACCCTGCCCTTTAATATCATGGGGATACCCTACCACCGCAGCCTCGGCAATTTTTTCGTGGAGCACCAGTGCACTCTCTACCTCAGCAGTGCCCATACGATGGCCAGACACATTTAGTACATCATCCACACGCCCGGTAATCCAGTAGTAACCATCCTCATCACGACGCGCACCATCACCCGTAAAGTAGTAACCGGGGTAGGCGCTAAAATAGGTTTCGATACAACGCTTGTGATCACCAAAGACAGTGCGAATCTGACTCGGCCAAGATGACTTAATCATCAACAGGCCCTCACCTGCACCTTTAATTTCATTGCCCTCTGGATCTAATAACACCGGCTCCACGCCAAAAAATGGCTGGCTCGCAGACCCTGGCTTGAGGTCTGTTGCACCGGGTAAGGGCGTCAACATATGGCCACCGGTTTCAGTTTGCCACCAGGTATCAACAATCGGGCATCGCTCGTCACCGACAACTCGGTAATACCACTCCCAGGCCTCAGGGTTAATAGGCTCACCTACTGTGCCGAGCAATTTTAATGAACTGCGCGAAGTGCTTTCTACAAAATTATTACCTGCACTCATCAGTGCACGAATGGCTGTCGGCGCGGTATAAAACTGATTGACCTGATGCTTGTCGATGACCTGCCAAAAGCGCGAGGCATCCGGATAGGTAGGGACCCCTTCAAACATCAGTGAAATACCACCATTACACAACGGACCATAGAGAATATAGCTATGGCCGGTAATCCAGCCCACATCGGCGGTACACCAGTAGATATCACCCTCTTTATAGTCAAAGGTATATTTGTGGCTCATCGCCGCCATTAGCAAATAGCCGCCAGTGGTATGCATCACACCTTTGGGTTTACCTGTAGAGCCTGAGGTATAAAGGATAAATAATGGGTCTTCTGCGTCCATGGTTTGTGCAGGGCAGTCGGCGGTCACCGACTCAATTGCACTTTGATACCAGACATCACGATTTTCGGTCCAATCAATTTTTCCCGCGGTTCGCTCCACCACCAAACAGGTATGCACTTCCGGACAGCTTTGAAGAGCTTTATCCACATTAACCTTCAGAGGAATTGCCTTACCACCACGCAAACCCTCATCCGCCGTAATCACTACCTGGCAGTTAGAATCGAGAATACGGTCTTTAAGCGCCTCTGGAGAGAAGCCACCAAAAACAACAGAGTGCACCGCACCAATGCGCGCACAGGCCAGCATGGCGTAGGCAGCCTCTGGGATCATAGGCATATAGATGCACACCCGATCGCCCTTTTTTACACCGCGGTCACGCAGCACATTGCCCATACGAGAGACTTTGTCATACAACTCAAGATAGCTAATTTTTTTATCATCGCTGGGCTCATCACCCTCCCATATTAGCGCCGTCTGATTAGCACGTTCTGGCAGATGACGATCGATGCAGTTAACCGCAACATTGAGAGTGCCACCACCAAACCATGTCGCTTCACCCTTGGCAAAATCATAGTCACAGACTGTTTGCCAGGGAGACTCCCACTGTAGAAACTCAGCCGCTTGCTCGGCCCAAAACTGATCCGGGTTTTCAATCGATTGCTGATACATCGCCTGATAGCGATCTTGGTTGATCCAAGCATTTTCTTTCCATTGTTCGGAAACAGGATATATCGGAGATTCGGACATCAGTAAGGCCTCTAGATTTTAATTATCGGCGGCAAGTCTAGTAGATTTCTACAGCTTTTCTCAAGCCGTTCGATATGTTTAGCTTTAAATAAATAACAGCTGTCGCACCTAGTTGTCTTTGGAATAGCGCGTGGGCTTAAGGCTGTTCTTAATTTTCTCTAAATGGGGCAAGAATTCGGGCCCTCGACGCAGGGTTACACCTGTTGCCAGCACATCGAGAATTACTAGATGCACAATGCGCGAAGTCATTGGCATATATTCATCGGTATTCTCTGGAACTTCCACATCCAGAGTCACGCTACTAATATCAGCAAGTGGAGATTTAGGCGCCGTCAGCCCAATAACAGTAGAGCCATTGGCACGAGCAATTTCGGCAACTTCCACCACTTCCTTGGTGCGCCCGGTATGAGAGATGATAAAGAAAACATCACCGGTGGTGCCGGTCGAGGCAAGCATACGCTGCATTAATACATCATCGTGACAGGACACAGGTAGATTAAAGCGAAAGAATTTATTTTCGGCATCTCGCGCCACCGAGCCTGAGGCACCTAAACCAAAAAAGTAGATTCGCTTGGCCTGTATTAACTTATCAACGACCTGATTAACGCGACTATGACTGATTTTATCGCGCACCAGCGCCAAGTTATTAATGGTGCTATCAAATATTTTGGGCGTGTAACCATCCACATCATCATTTGGGTCTACATTACGATTTACAAACCGAATTCCACTGACCAATGACTTGGCTAGCTTAAGCTTAAAATCGGGAAATCCGGCAGCATCAAAACGCTTACAAAACCGATTGACGCTGGGCTCACTAACACCGGCTTTTTTGGCCAGAGTGGCAATACTAGAGCGGGTTGCAGCATCGGGATCACTTAAAATCACCTGAGCCACTTTGCTCTCTGACTTATTTAAGCTCGGCAGGGCATCAGTGATGATGTTAATCAAGTTTTGACTGTGCATTGTTGGTTAAATCCTCTTTGCAAACTCGCTTTCTTGCGTAATTCCTTTTCGTATGAACCTTATTTTAGGTTTTTTAGTCATAAAAATCCGCAATAAATGCCCAATTTGTAAGAATCTTTCATTAACTGTCATCAAAGCATAACAATACCATGATCATTATGTAATTATACGTAATTAAAAGCGCATTTTATTGATTAAATTAGATCAAAAGCCTACAATTTACGTAAATTTACTACATTAAAGTATTCAGTTATGTACAAAATAGCGATCAATGGCTTTGGACGAATCGGACGCAATGTCGTTCGTGCACTTTATGAGCGTCCATACCTACAAGACAAAATTCAAATCGTTGCTATCAATGACCTTGGCAATGTCGATATCAGTGCTCATCTACTGCAGTTCGATACAGTCCATGGTCGATTTAATCAGCAGGTAGAAGTCGGCGAAGACTCCCTGACCATAAATGGCGATAAGATTCAATGGTTCTGCGAACGCGATCCGGCCAATATTCCATGGGGCGATCTAGATGTTGACCTAGTATGTGAATGCACAGGCGTATTTACTAGTCGTGATAAGGCTGCACTGCACCTTGCTGGCGGAGCCAAGAAAGTACTTATCTCTGCGCCTGGCTCAAATGTTGATGCAACCGTTGTTTATGGTATCAATGATAGTATTCTGACCCAGTCTCACGATGTTGTTTCCAATGCCTCCTGCACCACCAACTGCTTAGCACCAATGGTTAAGCCACTGCACGAAGCTATGGGCATTCTATCTGGCTATATGACCACGGTGCATGCCTATACTAACGACCAGCAGCTGAGTGATGTCTACCATTCCGATGTCTACCGGGCCCGATCAGCAACCCAGTCAATGATTCCCACCAAAACCGGTGCCGCAGTCGCAATAGGCGATGTGCTACCCGAGTTAAAAGGGCGACTTGATGGCCTTGCCGTGCGCGTCCCCACCATCAACGTATCCCTAGTCGACCTAACCTTTAATGCCGGTCGTGATACCAGCATTGAAGAAGTGAATATGCTGCTCAAGCAGGCCGCCGAAGGCGACCTTAGCTCGGTACTAAGCTATTGCGACAAACCACTGGTCTCTATCGACTACAACCATATTCCTTACTCCTGTAACTTCGACTCATTACAGACACGCGTCAATGGCTCATTGGTTAAAGTTATGGCTTGGTATGACAACGAGTGGGGCTTCTCCAACCGCATGCTCGACAACAGTATTGCTCTATTAGAAGCAGGCGCATAATAAGATGCCGCGCAGAACCAAAATATTAGCAACACTCGGGCCCGGGAGCAGTGATGACCATAGTATTCGTGAGTTAATCAAAGCCGGTGTTAACGTCTTTCGTCTTAACTTTTCTCATGGCAGTGCCGAAGAGCACTGCCAGCGCGCATTAACGATTCGCAGCATCGGCAATGAACTGAAAAGTCCTGTGGGCATTCTCTGCGATATGCAGGGGCCGAAAATCCGTATCGGTAGTTTTATAGACGACCAAAAAATCAATCTCGAAGATGGCAGCACCTTCACCCTAGATAGCCAACTCGATATCGAAGGCGGTCATCAGAGTGCTGTTTATATAGCTCAGGAACTTCTCGAAGATATTCAAAAAGACAGCATTCTACTTTTGGATGATGGCCGATTAACTCTGCAAGTAAGTGTTAAAACAGATCATGCCGTGCAGTGTATCGTGACTCAAGGTGGGGTACTGTCAAGCAAAAAAGGCGTCAATAAATTTGGCGGCGGCCTATCTGCTAAAGCGCTGACAGAAAAAGATAAAGCCGATATCAAAACTGCCGCAGCGTTAAATACTGATTATCTGGCCATCTCTTTTGTGCAAGCAAAAGAGGATGTTGAAGAAACTAGAGAATTGCTTAAGCAGGCTGGCAGCACGGCACATATTATTGCCAAAATTGAACGTGCTGAAGCTATTACCGATGAATTTCTACCTGGCATTATCGCCGCGTCCGATGGCATTATGGTGGCGCGTGGTGATCTGGGTGTTGAAATTGGCGATGCCAACCTGGTCGCAGTTCAGAAGCAGTTGATTGAAGCTGCCAGCAATGCCAATAAGGTTGTGATTACGGCGACGCAGATGATGGAGTCCATGATCACTGCACCCACGCCTACCCGCGCGGAAGTGTTTGATGTGGCCAATGCGGTATTGGACGGAACTGATGCCGTGATGTTGAGCGCTGAAACTGCAGTGGGTCAGTACCCCGTTGAAACCGTTAAGGCAATGGCGCGAGTGATCGAAGGCGCCGAGAAACACCCTCTGGCACAGCGCTCAAAACATAGAATCGATGAAACCTTCGAACGGATAGACGAGTCTCTCGCGTTATCTGCTATGTATGTAGCCAACCATCTTAAAGGTGTGAAGGCAGTAATCTGTATGACCGAAACCGGTTTTACCCCGCTACTGATGTCACGTATCACTTCTTCTCTGCCAATTTATGCGATGGCAGAAAAGCTCGGCACCTGTGAAATTACAGCCCTTTATAAGGGTGTAGTACCTGTACCTTTTGATACCTCTCAGCTTGACCCCTCTGAGATCAATCACTGCGCCGTTGAAAAACTACGCGAGCATGCTGAAGTGGTTGATGGTGATCTGGTGCTAATTACCAAAGGTGACTTTGTTAATGTCCATGGTGGCACTAACACATTGAAAATTGTTCGAGTGGGCGACGTAATTCGCTAACTTGAAAAACCGTCTCTTCCCTGGCTAAGGATGGCCAACTTAGAGCGGCCCTATGTAAGAGCATGACCAATGCAAGAAAAGGCTACAGTGCAAATAGCCTATCTAGCCCCAAACCTAAAACTTACTTCGCCCAATAAATTGCTAACGGCGCCTGCTGCTGATTTAAAATCGCACGGATCGGTAACGCTTCAACATCATCTCCCGCCTGCGCCTGCTCAAGAACCTGCTGTTTCCCTGCCCCACTAATATGAATAATAATTTGCTGGCTATCTAGCAGTCTCGGCAAAGTCATACTAATGCGCTGATGAGGTGCTGCTGTTGGTGTTACCCCGATACAGGTCCGCCCAGAATTCATATCTAGACCCAGAGCCAGAGCATCAGCCCCTGGGAACAACGAGGCTGTGTGGCCATCGTCACCCATACCCAGAATCAGCACAGTAAACTTACCAACAGCGGCTAGCGCCTGTTCAGCTTCAGGCTCACCGACAATGGCGTCTGTGGCCGAATTTTTTAAACCAATAAACGTCGCCTGATGGGCCTCATTGATAAGCAGGTTAGCGCGTACCAGCTTCTCATTACTATCGGCATGGTCCGTATCGACCCAGCGCTCATCAGCTAAGGTAATACTGACCTTGCTCCAATCTAGTATCTGCTGAGACAATAGATGGAAAAAGCCCATTGGCGTCCTGCCGCCTGACACCACTAACGATGCAGACCCTGTGTCGGCAATATCTGCGATTAATAGTTTGGCTACCTTTGCGGATAATTCGATATCCAGTGCTGAGGTGTTTTCAAATTCAACTAACTCCACGATTAACCCTCGTACCAGCTGCGACCATCATTTTCGATCAAAATCTCTGCTTTAGAGGGTCCCCAAGAACCAGCACTGTAGCCTTTGGTACCAATATTTTTATCGGCCCAGGCATCTAACAACGTGTCACACCAGTTCCAAGATGCTTCAATTTCTTCTCGGCTAACAAATAACCACTGGTCGCCTTTAATAACCTCTAAGAACAGACGCTCATAGGCATCCGGTATTCTTGAGTCACCAGAGGAGTCAAAGAAATCCAGATTTAAGCTGCGTTTCTCAAGACCAAGACGCTCTTTCAAGCTGTGTTTTTTGGACACCATCTCCAGCTGAATACCTTCATTGGGCTGCAAATTTATCACCAGCCGATTGTTGGCTTCGCCATCAGTCTCGGGGAACAATGAATGCGGATTATCTTTATAGGTAATCACCACCTGGGTGACTTTCTCCTGCAATCGCTTACCGGTACGCAGATAAAATGGCACGCCTGCCCAGCGCCAGTTATCAATCATCACTTTGAGGGCAACATAGGTTTCATTGTTACTGCTGTCACTCTCACAGCCCTCTTCTTTCATATAGCCAACCACTGGCTCACCAGCAATCCAGCCCGCGCCATATTGGCCGCGTACAGCCTGTTCGGTAACATTGTCAGACGTGATTGGACTCAGAGCTCTAAGTAACTTTACTTTTTCTGCACGTATTTCATCAGCTTGCAATGCATTAGGTGGCTCCATCGCAACCATACACAGCAACTGCAAAAGGTGATTCTGTACCATGTCACGTAACTGTCCGACCTTATCATAGTAGGACCAACGCCCCTCAATACCGACAGTCTCTGCGACTGTAATCTGCACATGATCAATACAGCTATTGTCCCACTGAGAATTGATCATGCGATTAGCAAAACGCAATGCGAGTAGATTCTGTACAGTTTCTTTACCCAGATAATGATCGATACGATAAATATTGCGCTCTATGAAATATTGCCCAACAGTATCATTGACCGATCTAGAGCTCTCTAAGTCATCACCAATGGGCTTTTCCAAAACAATGCGCGATGCTGAATTGACACAGTTTGAGTCATGCAGGTGCTTGCAAATTGAACCGTATAGACTCGGAGGCGTTGCCAAATAATAAATTATTGTGCGTTTATCGATCGCCCATTCTTTTAAAGCCACAAACTCTTTCTTCTGTGAAAAATCGACTTTGATATAGTGCAAACGACGGCTAAAACGTTTCCACGTCGTCTCATCCCATTGCCCTTCTTTCGCAGAACTCTTAAGTGCTTCGTGCATCTGCTCAATAAAGACAACAGTATTCATGTTCTGGCGAGCTACACCAGCAATACGAACACTATCTGTTAATAGACCCGCTCTATCTAACTCAAAAAGTGCAGGAAATAATTTACGCTTGGACAGATCGCCACAGGCGCCGAAAATTACCAGATCAATATTGCTGCTCATTATAAACCTCTGTATTTGTACCTTAGCTCTAAATAGATAACTGTATTTTGGTATTAGCCCGCAAGAGCGACCGCTTCACGTGCCAGCTGCTCTATCTCTGTCCATTTTTTCGCCTGGATCAATTTTGGCTGCGCAATCCATGAGCCACCCACACATAGTACATTTGGTAGGGATAGATACGCCATGACATTGTGTAATCCAATCCCTCCTGTGGGGCAAAACTTAACATCGCCGAAAGGGCCTGCCATCGCTTTTAGAATTGGCGCGCCACCAGCTGCTTCAGCTGGGAAAAATTTAAAATCGCGATGACCGTATTCCAAACCACGCATCAATTCACTGACCGATGAAATACCCGGCAAAAATGGGACTGATGACGTCTGCGCTGCCTGCAATAACGTATCTGTAGCACCAGGAGAGATCATAAACTGACAGCCAATATCTTCAGATAATTTAATCTGCTGTTCATTACAGACTGTTCCGGTACCGACAATAGCATCCGGAACATGTTTAATAATTTCTTTAATACCCTCGATAGCTGCCTCTGTTCGCAGAGTCACCTCAAGTACTTTTAAGCCGCCAGCGACCAATGCCTCTGCCAGCGGAACTGCATCGTCCACTCGGTCCAGAGTAATTACCGGGATCACTGGATTACCAGCCAATAAATTACGCACACATAACTCCTTTATTAAATTTTTTGTAGTTTCTTTGCTGCACCCAGAAGGCCCAGATTGCTACGAATAACGAGATAGACAGGAATTGGCTGCAAATAGCTGACAAAACGACCTTTGTCTTCAAACTTGCTGCGAAAACCACTATTGATAAAAAATTCTTGAAAGCGAGGGATAACACCGCCGGCGATATAGATACCGCCCTTGGCACCAAAAGTTAGCGCCAGATTACCCGCGGCTGAACCCATTCCCTCACAGAACATATTTAATGTTTGCAGTGCCTTCGCATCTGCTGTATCCAAAGCACCAGCGACTACTTCAGCCGGTGTTGTAAAAATCGCATCAACGCCCTCGATAGTGCAAAGCGCTGTATAGATGTTGAGTAAACCTTTGCCCGATAGCAGACGCTCTAATGATACTCGGCCATAGGTCTCACGCAGGCAGTTGACGACCGCGCTCTGTATTTCATCGATAGGCGCATAGTCAGCATGACCGCCCTCGGTATCCACTACATAGTAGCCATCGGCATGCTGAACCAAGCCAGCAACACCAAGACCCGTGCCGGCACCGAGAATGCCGATGGCCTTATATGCAATAGGTGGCTGTCCACCTACCTGCACCAGATCATCGTCCTGTAGCTCAGTGATGCCATGGGCCACAGCTTCGAAATCATTAATTACCGATAGGTTTTCACATCCCAGCGCCTGCTTAAGAGATGTTTTAGTAAATTCCCAATGACTATTGGTAAAGGCAATGACCTCGGTGTCTGCAGGACAGGCTACCGCAAAGCACGCATTCACTGGCGGGCTATGCCAGCCAGTCGCCGCTGCGATTTCCGTCAGCAGGCCACCGATCAATCCGGCGAACTCTGGATACTCTTCCACGGAGTGATGAAACTCATACTCACTTTCGAGCTGCCCTTCCAGTACAGCAGAGAAACGTGCATTGGTGCCGCCAATATCAGCGACTAGATTCCACCGTAGATTGCTCGACCCCTCAAGAATTGTACTCATAGCTTAAGCCTCACCAAACAGGTACGAAGCGCCTCGCTCTGCATTACTAATATTATTGCGATTAACGAGAAATAGTTCGCGGCCGCAACCACGATCGCCAGTGCGTGGCTGAGGCGCAGCCTGTCGTGCTTCAAGCTCCGCCATATCGCCTAAGAACTGTAGGTCTCCGGTCACCGCATTGATACGAATAAGATCGCCGTCTTGAATTTTGGCCAGTAGGCCACCATCGACCGCTTCAGGCACCAGATGAATTGCAGCAGGAACCTTGCCCGATGCACCAGACATACGCCCGTCGGTTACCAGTGCTACTTTAAAACCTTTGTCCTGCAGCGTACCTAAAAATGGAGTGAGCTTGTGCAATTCAGGCATCCCCAGAGCCTTGGGACCCTGATAACGAGCAACCACCACACAGTCACGATTTAATGCACCAGATTCAAATAGTGGCTGCAGCTGATCCTGACCATCAATAACGATGGCTGGCGCCTCAACAATTTGATGCTCTAGAGCGACAGCAGAGACCTTGATAACACCGCGACCTAAGTTACCCTTCAGTAGACGCAGTCCACCCTCAGTCGAAAAGGGCTTGTCCAATGTCGTCAGTACATCCATATCCAGCGGTATTTCAGGTGATTCGCGCCACACGACTTTGTCATTATCTAAAAATGATTCCTGCGTAAAGTCAGCGAAGTTTTTACCCCAGGCAGTCTTTGCATCAGCGTGCATAAAGCCGCCTTTAATCAACTGGCGGAACATGCAGCTAGTGCCACCGGCTGCATGGAAATGGTTTACATCGGCCTGCCCATTTGGGTAGACCTTGGCCAACAGCGGCACAACTGCTGATAAATCTGAGATATCATCCCAGTTGAGAATAATACCGGCGGCACGTGCAATCGCCACCAGGTGCATACTGTGATTGGTAGAGCCACCAGACGCTAGCAGGGCCACTGTGCCATTTACAATCGCGCGCTCGTCAACAATCTCCCCCACGGGGCGATAGTCATTGCCCAGCGCAGTAATTCGGGCTAACTGATGCGCGGCCTCAGTGGTCAGTTTATCGCGCATTGGATTATCAGGATTCACGAATGAACTGCCAGGCAGCTGCAATCCCAGCGCCTCAAGCACAACCTGATTACTATTCGCGGTACCGTAAAAAGTACAGGTACCGGCACTGTGATAAGAATCAGACTCGGCTTGAAGCAATTCTTCGCGACCAATTTTGCCCTCGGCAAACATTTGGCGGATACGCACCTTTTCTTTATTCGGCAGTCCCGACTCCATAGGGCCAGCGGGAATAAACACTGCAGGCAGGTAACCAAAGGTCAACACACCCATTATCAGGCCTGGAACAATTTTGTCGCAAATACCCAAAGCCAAAACGCCATCAAACATCTGATGCGACAGTGATACTGCGGTGCACTGGGCAATCAAGTCGCGACTTAGAAGACTTAGCTCCATACCGTCCTGACCCTGTGTGACACCATCACACATTGCAGGTACTGCACCGGCAACTTGTGCTGTGCAACCAATCTCGCGCATCGCCTGCTTTATTTTATCTGGGTACACCGCATAGGGCTGGTGGGCAGAAAGCATATCATTATAGGCAGTAACAATGGCCATATTGCCCGCTTCCATCATACGCAGACTGTCTTTATCACCTTCGCCACAGGCCGCAAAACCATGCGCAAGATTGCCGCAGCTAAGCTTGCCTCGCTCAGGGCGATTGTTATGATCTTCAGCGATCTGTCGCATATAATCTGCACGCAGACTGGCGCTGCGCTCTATAATTCGCTGAGTGACAGCGGCTACTTGCTTGTTGATCTGGCCCATAATGGCTCCGAATTGAATATTGGCGAATTGTAACAAAATTACGGAATTTAGCCACAAATAATCCAGTATAGCGGCTATTTCTGTAATTTTATTACAGCTTAATCAGATTAATCCGCGTAACATGCGTTTCGCGATTTAATCTCTATAATTTCACCCCCCCACTATCAAACAGCAACAATAGGAAATGACTCACAGATGAAGCACAAATCATACTCGCCAACCAAGACAGATGCATGGCCCAAACTGCAATCTCAAGCTGATTTAGTCAATAATTTATCCATTGTTAGCCTGTTTGATGCTGACTCAGCGCGCGCCAGCAAGTTCTCTACCAATACTGGAGAGTTATTTCTCGACTACTCAAAAAATCTTGTCAGCGACCAGATTTGGCAGGAGCTCCTAAATCTGGCTAAACAGTCACCACTGACCGAGCATCGCGCAGCCATGTTTGCTGGCGAGGCGATTAATACGACGGAAGATCGCGCTGTGCTGCATGCCGCCCTGCGCGCCGAACCAGAAGACGCCAGTTCAGAAAATGATCGCCAGCGAATTGCTCTAGTTAAGCAACAGTTGGCAGCAGTAAAGCTTGCCAGCGAAAAAATACGCGCTGGCCAATGGCTTGGCAGTACCGGCAAAGCCATTACTGATGTTGTAAATATAGGTATTGGCGGGTCAGATCTGGGGCCCAAGTTGGCCGTCAACGCGCTGCATGAGTACTCTCACCCTAGTATCCGCCTGCACTTTATTTCCAATGTCGATGGTGCTGAAATTCTCACCACATTAAAAGGCCTCAATCCAGAGACAACCCTGATCGCCGTGGCCAGCAAAACTTTCACCACCCAGGAAACGCTACTCAACGCCAAAACTGCTATCCACTGGTTTGAGCGGACTCTGGGATTAAAAGATGCCCAGACCAGTAGTCACTTTATTGGCTTAACCGCCAATCCGACCAATGCTCTGGCCTATGGTATTCAGGCTGATCAAATTCTTGAATTTGCCGAATGGGTCGGAGGGCGTTATTCCCTGTGGTCGAGTATTGGTTTATCTATCGCTATTAGTATTGGGTTTGAGCAGTACAGCAACATGCTCGCTGGTGCTCGCGAAATGGATCTGCATTTTCAACAGGCGCCACTGGAACAAAATATGCCCGTGATCATGGCACTGCTCGGCATCTGGTACAGCAACTTTTTAAATGCCGAATCAATCGCCGTAATTCCCTACTGTGAACGTTTATTACTGCTGCCCTCTTACTTACAGCAGCTGGATATGGAGAGCAATGGCAAGGCCACAACACTGGCCGGAGAGCCAGTTAACTATAACACCGGCCCAATCCTTTGGGGACAGACAGGCACCAATGGTCAGCATGCATTCTTCCAGTTATTACATCAGGGCACGCGACAGGTACCCATCGACTTTATTGCCGCGGCTCAAGATGGCTTGAGTAATGACGAGCATCATCGCGTTCTGCTGGGCAATATGCTCGCTCAGTCTGCAGCGCTAATGAGCGGACAGATCGCTCCCGAAGGTCAGCAACATCGTTACTATCCCGGCAATAAGCCATCTAATACTTTGCTGTTAAAAGAATTATCGCCCAAGAACTTTGGCGCATTGATCGCGCTGTACGAACACAAGGTATTTGTTCAAGGCAGTATCTGGAATATCAATTCATTCGATCAGTGGGGTGTTGAGCTGGGCAAGAAAATGGCCAATGAACTACTCGGTGAGAATGCCACTAATGCAGAGTTCGACCCTTCAACCACGGCCCTGTTTAAGTATATTGCGGATAACAGCTAGGGTTTAGGCCCTAAGCTCTTTGGGCAGGGAAAAGTGAATATTTTCCACCACGCCGTCCAGTTCCTGTGGCGGCTTGGCACCTAATTCAACCAGTCGATTGATCACATCCTGCACCAGCACTTCTGGTGCAGAGGCGCCGGCAGTAACACCGATGGACTGGGTCTGCTGCAACCAGTTTGCCTCTATATCCTGCGGGCCATCAATTAAATAGGCGCGGCATCCACAGCGCTCCGCCAGCTCACGCAGACGGTTGGAGTTAGAACTGGCTACAGAGCCCACCACCAAAACCAGATCTGTCTCTATCGCCAACTGCTTTACGGCATCTTGTCGATTCTGTGTGGCATAGCAAATATCATCTTTACGCGGCCCCTGAATCAGCGGGAATTTTTGTCGCAGAGCATCAATCACCAGCGCGGTATCATCCATCGATAAGGTGGTTTGGGTCACATAGGCGAGCTTAGAAGGATCTTTAACCTCCAGCGCCATGACGTCCTTTTCATTCTCAACCAGATAAATAGTACCGCCCAGTTCACCACCCATATACTGACCCATGGTCCCCTCGACCTCTGGGTGACCGGCATGGCCAATTAAAATGCACTCCATACCATCGCCACTGTATTTGGTGACTTCTAAATGCACCTTGGTCACCAGTGGGCAGGTGGCATCAAAGACTTTTAACTGGCGGCGCTTGGCTTCATTCTGCACTGCCTGAGAAACACCATGAGCGCTAAAGACAACAATAACATCATCGGGAATTTCATCTAATTCATCGATAAATATGGCACCACGGGCACGCAGATCATCGACCACAAATTTATTGTGCACCACTTCATGGCGCACATAGATCGGCGCTCCAAATATCTCTAGAGCACGATCGACAATATCGATTGCCCGATCAACACCGGCACAAAAACCTCGAGGGTTTGCCAGCTTGATATCCATCAATGCACGCTCTGCGGGGTAACGCTAATAATTTTTACTGTAAACAATATGATTTGGCCAGCCAGAGGATGGTTGAAATCCACCATCACCTCGTTGTCCTGAACCTCAACAACCACACCGGGTAATTCACCATCACCATTTTGAAACGAGAACATTGTGCCCAGCTCCAGCTCCCCATCTTCAAAATTATTGCGCTCCACAGCCTGTACATTTTGCGGGTTGTGTTGACCAAAGGCGTTTTCAGGCGGAATCGAAAATTCACGCTCATCGCCATCGACTAGGCCCATTAATGGACTTTCAAAGCCGGGAAGAAGATTGCCATCACCAACCGTAAACGTAGCCGGTGAGGCTTCAAAGTTGGAATCGACAATATGACCATTTTCAAGGGTCAGGGAAAAGTGCAATGTGACTGTGGTGCCACTATCTATAGGTAATGTCATAACTCTTAACTCTTATCTTCCTTATTGATAAACGCGTCGATAATTAATAGTGCGGCACCCACTGAAATTCCGCTATCAGCAACATTAAACGCAGGAAAGTGATGGCCGGACCAATGAAGATCTAAAAAATCCACCACATAACCCAATGTCACGCGATCATATAAATTACCCAGTGCGCCACCTAGAATAAGTGCCAGAGCAAGACTTTCAAACCATCGCTGGGCAGGTTGCCGAGCGAGCCACACGGCAATAACTGCACTGACGACTGCGGCTAAAATGCTAAAACCATAACGCTGCCAACCGCCAGCATCACTTAAAAAACTAAATGCCGCACCATAGTTGTGAGCGCGCACTAGATTAAAAAAGCTGGTAACCAGGGTTGATTCGCCGTAGCTATAGGCACCGACAATCCAAGTCTTGGTCAGCTGATCAGCAACCAACACAGCCAGCGCTATGCCATACCAATATAAAACTCTAGGCATGGGCGCGAGCCTCACCCTGACCGCTAATATTGTCGATACAGCGCCCACAGACATCCGGATGCTCCGGGTTGCTGCCGACATCGTCAATAAAGTGCCAACAGCGAACACATTTTCTGGCATCAGAACGTTGCACCGCAACCTTTAGCCCTTCCAGCATAGAGTCTTGCGTTTCACCGGCCTCAACCAATGGCCGCAGTGCAGCTTTGGAGGTAATGGTTACAAAGCGCAATTCATCGCCTAACTTTGCCAGACTGGCATGCAGATCCTGATCGGCAAATAGTTCTATATCAGCCCCCAGAGACCCTTTAATCAGACCCTGATTACGCTGCTCTTCAATCACTTTATTGATGGCTTCCTTAGCCTGCAAAATAGCTGCCCAGTCCTGCTTGCTAATCACCTCGTCAGTACCCAGTCGCTGCAGTGGATACCATTCAGAGACAAAGACTGAGTCACTGCGATCGCCCGGCATAAAGCCCCATATCTCGTGGGCAGTAAAACTTAGAATCGGCGCGATCCAACGCACAAAGGCCTCGGCAATCTGGTGCAATGCGGTCTGCGCAGAGCGCCGCGGCAGACTGTCTTCAGCACAGGTATAAATTCTATCTTTAATAATATCCAGATAAAAACCACCCATATCGCGAACACAGAAGTTATGAAGTTTTTGGTAAATTTGGTGAAAGCGGAAATTATTATAGTCATCAATAATTTCATCTTGCAGCTGTGCCGCACAGTCGATCGCCCAGCGGTCCAAGGCCAATAAATCGCCGTGCCCCACTGCGTGCTGCGCGGGATCAAAGCCATCAATATTGGATAAAAAATAACGAGCAGTATTACGAATTCGACGATAGGACTCACCGGCGCGCTTAAGAATCTCGTCAGATACGGTCATCTCAGCACTAAAGTCTGCAGAGGCAACCCACAGACGCAATACATCGGCACCCAACTCATTGATGACCTTCTGCGGCGGGATTACATTACCAATCGACTTAGACATCTTGCGGCCATTCTCATCGACGGTAAAGCCATGGGTCAGCACCGCTTTATAGGGCGCGGAGCCATTAATGGCGATAGCCGTTTTCAGCGAAGACTGGAACCAACCACGGTGCTGATCAGAGCCTTCAAGATAGAGATCAGCCGGATACTGCAACTCTTCGCGAGCACTCACAACCGAGGCATGGGTCACGCCCGAATCAAACCAGACATCTAAGGTATCTGTGACCTTTTGATAATCATCGGCATCTGCACCCAGCAACTCAGCCGCGTCGGCCTCATACCAGGCATCGATACCGCCGTCTTCGACTAACAGAGCTACTTTCTCAATCAGTGCCGGCGTATCTGGATGAATCTCACCCGTCTGGCGGTGCACAAATAGAGCGATGGGAACGCCCCAGGTACGCTGGCGAGAAACACACCAGTCTGGACTGCCATCCAACATGCCCTCAATGCGCGCCTCACCCCATTCCGGATGCCAGGCAACATCTTTAATCGCAGCCTTAGCTTTCTCCAACAGACCATTTTTATCCATTGAGATAAACCACTGCGGCGTGGCTCTATAGATCAACGGCGTTTTGGTGCGCCAGCAATGGGCATAGCTATGGGTGATTTTACTGCAGGCCATCAGCCTATTATTTTCGCGCAGCACATCAATAATATGCGTTTCGACCTTGTACACATGCTCGCCGGCAAACAGCTCAACATCGTCACGAAACAGGCCGTTATCCATCACATAGTTAAGGGTGCCTATACCGTACTGCTTGGCCACGGTAAAATCTTCCATACCATGATCTGGAGCGGTGTGAACACAGCCTGTACCCGCATCAGTCGTGACATGGTCACCGAGCAACACAGGGATATGTCGGCTATAGAATGGATGTTCAGCCACTAGGTTCTCTAGTGCCTGGCCCTGACAACTGGCCAGCACCTTAAAGTCGGTAATCTCTAGACGCTCCATAACCGAATCGAGAAGGGTTTGCGAACAGATCAATCTAACTGGGCCCGCATCAGTTGCGCACTGCACCAGGCTGTATTGCAGATCAGCGCCCATAGAAATGGCCTGGCTGCTGGGAATAGTCCAAGGCGTCGTGGTCCATATCAAGACATTGACCAAGCCTTCTCCGGGCAAGCCACCGAAGGCAGTCGATACCTTGTCCAGCTGTTGGCTATCGCTCACCGGGTAGGCAACATCAATTGAGAATGAGGTTTTATCCTGATACTCCACTTCCGCTTCCGCCAGCGCAGAACCGCCCACAACACTCCAGTAAACCGGCTTATAGCCCTTAACCAGATGGCCATTTTCAGCAATTTTGCCAAGGGCGCGAATAATATCGGCCTCAACACCAAAGTTCATGGTCAGATAGGGGCGATCCCAGTCGCCAAACACACCGATACGAATAAAATCTTTACGCTGTCCTTCGACCTGCTTCATCGCATAGTCGCGACATTTTTGGCGGAAGGTTGAGTAATCTACCTTGACCCCAGCCTTGCCAATCTTCTTTTCAACATTGTGTTCAATAGGTAGCCCATGACAGTCCCAGCCAGGAATATAGGGCGCATCAAAACCGCTCAGGGTGCGCGACTTAACCACAATATCTTTTAATGTTTTATTGACTGCATGGCCCAGATGAATATCGCCATTGGCGTAGGGAGGGCCATCGTGCAAAATATATTTTTCACGACCAGCTCGCGCCGTTCTGATTTGCTGGTACAAATCTGTGTCACGCCATTCTTTAAGGATACCCGGCTCGCGCTGAGCCAAGTTGGCACGCATCGGGAAATCGGTTTTAGGCAGGTTTAACGTGGCCTTATAATCTGTCGTGTTATCAGTCATATTGATTTTAACTTAACCCTAATTATCGGTACTTTCGGTACTTTTAGCCCCTGCAAACCAGGCTCTAATCTGTTTAACATCCTGCCGAATAGTCTCTACTAACTTATCCAGCGTGGTAAATTTTGTCTCGTCGCGGATCTTATGCATAAACTCGACTTCAATGCGCTGGCCATAGAGGTCACCGCTGAAATCAAGCAGATGTACCTCCAAGATAGGCTTTACCAAATCACCCACCGTTGGCCTTACACCGACATTGGCAGCACCCTGGTAGCGCACGCCATCGATATCCGCCAAAACCGCATAGACACCAGTTAATGGCGCACTGTAGCGGTTGAGCTGCACATTGGCAGTGGGGAAACCTAATTTACGGCCAACCTGCTGACCATAGACCACACGGCCCTTAATTGAAAAAGGCCGGCCCAGTAACTGACTGGCTCGGCCAAAATCTGCCTGCTGTAAAAATTCTCTTACCCGCGTGCTACTGACGCGCTCATTATCAATTTCTAGCGTTTTGGTATCCTGCACATCAAAGTCACAGCTCTTACCAAACTCGACCAGCATTTTAAAATCACCGCTGCGATCACAGCCAAAACGAAAATCATCACCAACAATTAAATGCTTAATAGACAGCCCATCGACCAGCACCTGATGAATAAACTCGCTGGCGGTCAAATTGCGCAACACGCGATTAAACTGCAAACACACAACTCGATCTATACCGAACTCGAGCAGGGCATCAATCTTTTCGCGCAACCGCATCAGTCGCGCCGGCGCCTTTTCACCAGAGAAATATTCCTGTGGCTGCGGCTCAAACGTCATTACTACGGAGGGTAATCCCAACATTGCTGCGGTTGCTTTAACTTGCTGCAAAATAGCCTGATGACCAAGATGAACGCCGTCGAAGGAACCAATGGTTACTACCGATCTCTGATTGTATGATTGCAGGTTGTGCAATCCACGAATAAAGGTCACTTTGCCCTGATCTGTAGCCAACGTCATCACTCTCTAAATAAGGCTTTGAGTATACCTAGCAACGCGCCGAAAGGTAAGGGATAGCGCCAGATTGGTGCACTGAATTTTGGGGTGCGCAGCGAGGTCAGTAGAGAGATTAATAGCGAGGTCAAAAAAGAGCCGAATAGCGGGCTGATTTCAAGGGATTACTCAGTGTCGTTATTTGTTGTCGCTTTGGCCGGCCCACGCATATCCGCAATACCAAAACCGGTGGCCATTAAGCAGCCTGCATAGGCCACAAATCCAGCTGTACAAAGTCCGACAAGATTACCACTGCGCTGCCACCATGGCAGCTGCTGCCAGACAGTTTGGTTGAGTACATCGAGCCAATCGGCAACCACCATAAGCACCAACACCATCAACGCAACAGAGCCAATCAACCGGCCAGCAAACTTTAGCCACTGTCCAGATGGCCTATAGATGCCGTTCTTGCGCAGGAATATAAATAGCAGCCCAGCATTTAGAAAGGCCGAGACTGAAGTTGCCGCCGCCAGACCCACATGCCCAATCTGCCAGTAATAGTGCAGCGGCACCACAAACAGCAAGTTGAGCACCATATTAGACAGCATAGCAATCACACCGATACGCACTGGCGTGCGCATATCCTGACGAGCGAAAAATCCTGGGGCCAATACCTTGATCAACATAAATGCCACCAAACCTATGGCATAGGCGCGCAGACTCAGTGTCGCCATAGACATATCCCGTGCTGTCATCACGTCACCATAGTAAAACAGCGTGACCAGAATGGGTTCTGCCAACAGCGTTAGTGCAACTGCAGCAGGGACTGCGATAATTAGCACCACCTTTAGCGCCCAGTCCAATGTCTCCGAATAAGCCTGTTGAGAGTCGGCCGCATGATGGCGAGAGAGATTGGGCAGAATAACCGTGGCAATAGCCACCGCAAACACACCTAGAGGCAGCTCCGCGAGCCGATCAGAGTAATATAGCCAGGACACGCTACCGGTCGGCAGAAAGGTTGCCAGCATGGTATCTAGCAATAGATTTATCTGGCTGACAGACACACCAAAAATTGCGGGCCCCATCAGCGCCAGAATCTTACGTACGCCTGCATCCTGCCAGTCCACCTTGGGCCGAGGCAACATATGAATACGCTGCAAAAATGGTAGCTGGAACATCAACTGCACAACCCCTGCAGCGAAGACACCCCAGGCAAGCGCAAAAGCTGGCTGATCAAATAATGGCGCAGCAAATAATGCCGCTGTAATCAAGGTGACATTGAGCAGCAGCGGCGTAAACGCTGGTACCGCAAAGCGATCATAGCTATTGAGGATGCCCCCCGCTAAACCTGTCATCGAAATAAACAATAAATAAGGGAATGTAATACGCAGCATATCCGCGGTGGCTGCAAACTTATCAGGCTCATCAAAAAACCACTTGGGGGCAAATATGGCTGCCATCACAGGTGAAGCTACGACAATAATTAGGGTTAGCCCCAGCAGCGCAATACCCAAGGTGCCAGTGACGCGATTGACCAGCTCTTTTACCGCCGCCTGACTGCCTTTCTCTCTGTACTCACCTAAGATGGGCACGAATGCTTGAGCAAATGCGCCTTCGGCAAATAATCGGCGGAAAAAATTGGGGATTTTAAAGGCGACAAAGAATACATCGGCAAAGGCATCAGCGCCTATAACCCGCGCGAAGACAACATCTCTAGCCAGACCCATAACCCGCGACAGCATGGTAAAAAAGCTCACCACACCACTAGAACGCAAAAGACCGCTGTCTTTTGTTCTAGGCTCTTGCTGCGCTGGTTTCTGAGACAAAAACTTAACCTTTACCCGACCGATAAGTGATGCAGTTTACCCACCTGCACCCCCATGGCCAAGTGAATCTCTAAATCTGCCACAACTATCGCAGAGACTGCTGAATTTACCCTTAGAATTGGGTTGAATGTCATAACTAAACCCTGTATATTTCCGCGCCTTCAGTGTGACCCAATTTAGAGAGGAATATTTAGGTGGCAAATTCAGTACAAGCTAAAAAACGCGCACGCCAGAACGAGAAACGCCGCCAGCATAATGCCAGCCTGCGCTCAATGGTTCGCACTTATATCAAAAAAGTTGATGCAGCAATCGCCTCTGGTGACCATGCTACTGCACAGGAAGCCTACAACGCGTCTGTACCAGTACTTGATCGCATGGCCGATAAGGGCATTTTGCACAAGAATAAAGCTGCTCGTCATAAGAGCCGTTTGAATATCCAAGTTAAGGCGCTGGCAAAGTAAGTAGCCAGTGACGAAAAAACCGGCTTGCGCCGGTTTTTTTATGTCTGCTAGTTTTGTACTTAAGGCCCTTTGAAACTAGCCTGCAAACACTTTTACCGGCACACCATTTAGCGCTGCATTACCACTGAGCTGGTCAACCAGCTTGTTATCAGTAATATCATTGCAGCTCACACCATCCTGCTCAGACGCGATAGCCAAGTTAACGCCTTTGCGCTGATGCCCCCAACCATGGGGTAAGCTGACAACACCTGGCATAAGCTCATCGCTGGCCAGTACCTCGGTAACCACTTCGCCCACCCTAGATTGAATTCTCACCTGACTGCCATGCTCTATTTGCCGTGCACGCAGATCATCCGGATGCATCAAAAGCTGCCAGCGTGGCTTGCCCTTTACCAGTCGGTGGGAGTTATGCATCCAGGAGTTGTTACTGCGAATATGGCGACGACCAATCATTAGTAGCTCATCAACATCTGTCTTGGGCTCTGTCTCTGCCAATCTAGCAATATCCTGCAAGAAATAGTTATCCAGCAACTTAATCATGCCCGTATCTGTACACAGCCTGCCAATTAAACTGGGCTTCAGAGGCCCCAGATCAATACCATGTGGCTGCTGCTTTATTTTATCCAGCGTAAGCGCCAATTCATGCCCAGCAGCAGCACTGTAGGGCCCGCGCTGCACCCCGCGGTCAATCAACTTATCAGGCGACGGCAATGGTTTTGCTTCATTACCTTTGCACTGGGCTAAAGCCACAGACAGGCCATTAAATATTTCCCAGTCATGCAGGGTGCCCTGTGGTGGCTCAAAGACCGATTCATTAAAGCGCGCCGTGTTATGCACTGCTAAACGCAGAAAGGCTAAGTCATAATGATCGTGTTCTAGGGCACTGGTGGGCGGCAAAATAATGTCGGCGTGTCGTGTTGTCTCATTGATATAAAAATCAATCGACACCATAAAGTCGAGGCCAGACAGCGCAGCATCCATCTGCTGGCCATTGGGCGCCGACAGCACAGGGTTACCGGCTATAGTTACCAGAGCGCGATACTGGCCTTCACCTTCCGTTAATATCTCTTCGGCCAGCACGGCACTGGGCAGCTCACCGGCAAATTCAGGCAACCCACTGACACGACTGCGCCATGCGTCGAAGTGCCCAGAGCCAGATTCCCCCGGTTTCACATAACCAAAGGCAGGCGAAGCAGCTAGCGCCCCGCCGCGCACATCCAAAGAATTGGTCAGAATATTAATAATCTGGATAGCCCACTGACACAGAGCCCCGCAGACCTGCACAGAGACACCCATGCGACCATAGCAAACCGCACCGTCAATATTGGCCATATCTCTCGCCAGTTGACGAATCTGCTCTGCAGCCACACCTCTGTCTCTTATACACA
>OJBN01000023.1_pt1 | contig 33943 bp, 33 predicted proteins | sample 1590441 | NCBI WGS metagenome assembly OJBN01 (sample SAMN05416760, study PRJEB24817) | seawater metagenome | isolation source: Sea water | place: Canada:Atlantic | collected 2013-07 | reverse complement strand
TGTGAATCAGATGTAGTTTGGAACGTTCCCATTGTGGTGATATCTGCATTACCAGATGCACCTATGTGATATGTTCCATTAGCAGAATCAGATATATTACCACTCACATTTAAGTCGTAATTACCTGTAACACCGTGTGTCTGTGAATCAGATGTAGTTTGGAACGTTCCCATTGTGGTGATATCTGCATTACCAGATGCACCAATATGGTATGTACCAGATGCACTATCTGACTTATTTCCTGCAACTGTCTGTGTTAAGTTACCAGTTGTTACGATTGTGTTTGTTGCACCCAGAGTGTATACGTGACGATCTGTACCTGCGTGAGCAAGTTCAATGTTATCACCGTCAACATCTATTTTTAAATCCCCTGCTACATCAAGTACATAGTCGGCAGGTGTGGCAATAGTATATTGTGCATTGTCTGCAAGTGTATGGGTAACAGTATCTCCACCTGCACCATTTTTGAATATAATATCATTACCGTCTGCATCTAATGTAATGTCACCAACCGCATCCACAATAACACTGGCAGGTGCATCTATTTCATAGTTTGCATTGTCTGATAGAATATGTTTTACTTGATCTCCACCTGCACCATTCTTTATTATAACATCATTTCCGTCTGCGTCAAGAGTAATATCTCCGACTGCATCGATAAGAACATGACTTGGAGCAGTTACTGTGTAAGTGCCGTTATCATTAATGTTATGAGTAACAGTGTCATTACCTGCACCGTTTTTAAAGATGATATCGTTACCATCGGCATCTAGTGTAATGTCACCAGAGAAATCTAAGTTAAGGGATGTACCCTCTTGTGTTTGAGATCCAGTAGTTGTAAGTGTAGAGTTACCTGCAATGTCTGCATCAAGGTTACTTGAAATGTTAAGATCAAGGACACCAGTAACATCTAATATGTTAGTGGCACCTAATGTGAAATTGAATCGTGCGACAGAGTCATCAAGGAAGTTGATGTTTGCTCCACCTGCATCGAGATTGATATCACCCACTGCATCAAGATTAATATCTAATCCTGCATTCAGTGTAATGTCCGTACCACTGTTTTGTGCAGTACTTAACAATAGTCGAGTCTGATTCTCCCCCTGTAAAGCATTACCAGTAGGATATAAGATCTCACCTGCCGAGGCATCAAAGACTCTTTCGATCTCATTGATTGCCATAACGACATCACTGTCACCATTAGTAAGCAGGTTAGTTGGATCACCGACATTATAAGAAACAGTATTGAGATTGTCTCTTAATATCTTGAAGGAGTCTGTTAGTAATGTATACGGACGTGCCATTTATAATTTCTCTACTATTGCGGAAAGCATTGTTTTGATATCATTTATATCGGTCTTTAATGAATCTACTTCTGCTCTCAATTGTTTATCTTCTGCTTGTTTTCGCAGTCGTACCTGCTTTTGCTCTCGTGCTCTTTGTATTGCACTTCTATTTATATTTATAATGGCACCAGATTCTGGATCTCTCGCAAAATCTGGTTCATCTTTTACATGCACTAAATCACTCATATTACACTGCCAATGCTATTACTCGTAAGTCACGGAACGTTGGTACTTGTGCCGAGTTAGTACTACGCATAACTATCTTAGTTTGGAACTTAGTGAATGGGGGTAATGCACCACCTTCACCACCTACCAAGTATCGATACTCACGGAAAGTGTTTTTGTTAGTATCTGGTGGTAGAGTATTCTCTGGATTTACCAGTGTCCACAAGTTCTGTTCAAGATTGACACCTGCATCACCACATCTCCAATATACTTGGAAGTCTGATTCTGGTGGACGGTTAGCAGCGACTAATATTTTTAGACCAACTGCTTCTTCCGTCAGTGTAGTTATCTTAGTTACATGCTTCGCAGATTCACTACCAAACATCGGGTGAGTTTCACTAATGTACGTTAATGGTACATTGAACCCTTGTGTGGCAGAGGAGTCTTGCTTTGAAATCAAGTTATGCATTGTCATCACTTTAGCACGTTCGAGGTCAACAATAGGTGACAAGAACGGTGAAGTAGATTTTAATGTTACCTGCATCTCAAGAGATCTTGCACCATTCAGTTTACCTGCGGTAGAAAGATTCTCTGTTGATCTATTATAGACTGCACGTGGTGTGCTATAGTAAATATTCTTTTCGTTCTCAACTATCTGGAACTTAGATTCTTTACTAAATCTTGTTTGATCACCTGCAAGTGATTGCTGTGAAGTAGTCTTCATAGACAATGTTACGTTAGTCTGAGAAGGTTGTGTAATATCAATACTTGGACGTAATACTTCAAAGTTTAAGTTTTGTGATGATGTTACAGATGAACCACCAAACCACATACGAGAGGTTGCCGAAGCACCAGCGGCATATGTGTATCCAGAGTTATCGTAAGCAACAACAGTTCTTAGACCATTAACGTGAGCACCTGTCAGTCCGTTTCCGAAACTTGTTGCCGAGTCAATACCACGAATGATTGTCTTATCACCAGTACGCAGACCGTGATTAGCAAATGCTACTCTTACGGTGTTAGAACCAGAGTCTACGACTAATGGATCTCTACTTAGTGCTTCTGGATCTACGTTAGCATTCTGAAGAATGATATTACCCGAAGAAACAAAGTTAGCAACGTTAACTTTATATGTTAAGTCTGAACCAGATGCAGGTTCCCAAGTCTTACCATTCTGAGACTTAAAGAATGCACCCAATGTTGCTTGTTGTGTTACACGTGCTTCTTGAGATCCTAATTGGAACTCACCTACTTTAGCGGCATATGCATTGTAGTCTGGAGAGTTATCGCCAGGAACTAATACTAATGCATAGTCTCCTACAGGACAGAATACTGGTGTGTCGAAAACAAACTTAGTTGACTGTGACAACATTGCTTTGTTATTAGACCCAGTAGTTACTGTAGTAACCTGTGCGGAAGATAACTTTTTACTTGCTAAAATAACATCTGAGTGTGGCACACCATTTACTGTAGGTCTTAACTCACAGAATACTGGAGCAGTATTTGACTTAGTGGCAAAGTAAACTTCCATAGATGTTATAAACAATCCACCTGCTTCTAATACTTGGAAAGTCTGAGCAATTGGATCTCTAAATCTACGTCCACGTCTACGTCCTCGACCCCTTCTTTCTTGTACTGGAATACGAACCAATGTTGGAGTAGTTGGTCTTGTTGCCGCTGGTGGTACAGTTGGTGTAGTAGCAGGTGGAACAGGTGTAATACGTGGACGAGGAACAAATTCAGTAGTTGTTGATTCATTCTCTCTTGTTGTTTCCCTATTGCCTGTAACTGCTGTTACCGTACTGCTTGACTTAATGTCTACAGCAGGTTCGGTTGTTACAACAGTATCTGTCCATACAGTACTATCTGCTGTAGTGTTTTGCTCTACAGACACATCCGAAGTACCAGTTATCTTTAATGTACGAGTTACATGGATGTTATGTTCAAATTTCTCAAGAGTACCTGCTGATTGGAACAGAGTCTTAGCAAATGACATAGCACCATCTTCATTAGCAGTGTTGACATCAATTAGCATAAACTCACGTTTACCAGTATGGAATCTCATAGAAGCATTGTTTGGTACAACGAACGAACCTATTACAGTACCCTCTGCATCAGATGTGAGATTGGTCTTTCCATTGTTATGCACTTGACTTGTTTTAACAACAAAGTGATTGTCTTTAATACCACCACCCAAACGAGTGTTTAACCAACGTCTACGGTTAGAGTACTTAAATGATGATTCTGTTCTACAGAACTGAGACACATTAGTGTTATCAAAGAATGGGAAGTATTGTGTATTTGGTCGCAATCCTTCTGCTTTGAATCTAATCTCTACTGAACGCATAAATGGTATTACTGATACATCGATAATTCTTTTGCCTACGATATCACGAATACTTGATTCACTTGCAACACGGTTTACAGTATTGGAAGTTGAAGTTGTCGTGGTAGTTTCTGTAGTTTGTTCGAATCTATTCTCTTCAGTAATAGTTTTAGTAGTTTCGAATGTTGATGTATTTGTACTACGAATCTTTGAACGAGTTTCTGTTGTAACTGTATCCCAGTTATCAGTAGTTACATTCTCACCAACTCGTATTCCAAGTCCTCTCCAACCTCTGTTTCGGAAAGTTCCCCCACCAGATCCTGCAAGTCCAAAGTTACCACCTGCCCATATGCTACCACCACCAATGAAGTTGGAACCGATACCAGTTGCCCAGTTTCCTCTTTGCCATTGTGCATCGATAGCAGATCTGGATACTTCTTCTTGTCGTTCTCTGTTAACTTCTACAGTTTCTGTAGATAGAGTGGTATTATTAGTAACAGTACCTGTCTTGACCCACTCTCCCAATTCTTCTTGGGTTGATGTACCAACGAGTACGGGGTCTTGAGTATTTTGGACTACTGTAGTTGAGGTTCCCGAAACAAATGATTTGGCAGTTTCACCCACATCCAACGATGAAGGATCAACCCCAAACCAAGCGTTATTCGAGTTATTCCAGTTAAGTGCTTCACGTAAATCAAACTCTGTTGAATTACCTACAACACTCTCACCAACCTTTTGGGTTTCTTTCCAAGTGTCAGTTTCTGGAGAAATTGTTAATCTACCAATAGTAAATGGTACGTGGAATGGTAGAAGGTTTTCTGTGCTTGAAGCAAGTTCCTGTGCATCATACGGTACTTCCGTATGATCAAGCATCATCATATCACCATGTAATTGTACACGGAGATTACCAGTTACATCAGAGTCATAGAATAATGAAGACTCTTCTTCTGGTGCACGTGGACGTAGCATCTTAGCAACCTTATCGATTGCAGACTTAGCACCTTCTTTACTACGTGTATGCGTATGTGCATGGTTAGCAAAGTTATCTACGAAGAAACCAGACTTAGCACGGTCATTACCTGCTGAGTCAAGAACTGATCCGATTTTAGTATTCAACTCAAGTAGTGACAATGAAGTCATCTCTTGTAGTTTATCGATCTTCTCTTCTAACTTATTGATATCCTGCATAGTATAACCCTTGCGAGGAATCAATGTTGATTTCATATCTTGAGTATGAAGAGTATTAGGGTTCATACGGATATTGTATAGATCCATACAATCTTCTGGAACTTCTGGGAACTTAGGATTTAAAGAAGAGGATCCTTTTACCAATCGTAATTCACTGTTCTTGGATATAACCAATTTATCATTACGTGGTAAGTAGTATTCTGCATCCGCAGTAATAGTATCAGATGGAATAGGCAATGCAGGTACAGATGTAAATACTCCCGAACCATTGGTTGAAGGACGTAAATCGATAACGTCTCTTAAAGATACTTTACCTCCATCTGGAAGTGCTTGTGCGGGAATGTCTAAGTAATCTAACTGACCATCATAGGAGTTGACTGCAAAGAATTCTCCATTAGAACTTGGAGCAAAATACTTCATTCTAACAAATACATTTTGAGTCGCACTGGTTAAACCACCACCAGTGTATATCAACTTAGAGTCTGATTGATGAGATGGTTCATTGTTAGGTTGAAACACAAAGTATGGGAACAAATCATAACCATTACTATCAGCATTACGTATACGATCAACACTATAAACATCTGATTTACCCAGATCTATGTATTGAATACCGTATCCATCTGAATCCAGTTGTGCGGTAACAACAGCATCTGTAAGTTCTTTAGTCTTTACCGAAGAATTAGTTTTCTTAACCTGTCCAATTACTTCGTATGACTTACCACTTGTCAATCCACTACAAGTAATTTTCTTATTACCTGTACCACCGATAACAGTAGATACACCAGATTTCATAAAGGATGATGCTCCATCACCCTGTGCAATCAATATATCTGTTTGGTTTACAAATGATTCACCTGCATCACCAAGTGTTATTTCGTGAGTCGTTCCAGATGCAGTAAAGTTAAACTTCTGCATTAATGTAATTGTTGCGGGACGAGCAGGTAACTCCTGTGCGAAACCTTTTGGTCGAGGCAACGGAGTATCAAATATTAGTGCATCTTCTCTTTGATCTACCAGTAAAGAACCCTTGTTTCCAATACGAGGAACAAGGTTAACCAAGTGAGCATCTGTTGAAGATTTAACAGACAATGCATCTGCCAAACTAAAGTCTAAATTAGTTAGTTTAACATTAAATAAATGTGCTTTGTACGATGGAACACGTTGATATTGTTGTCCACCTGCAAGTGTTTGTGTGCTACCTTCTGTGATTGCACGAACGTTTGCTGTACCTATATTGGTACCAGTACCACCATATCCAGTATGCAAAGTTACTGGTTCTGCTGTTTCGATGTTAAGCATACCAACACCACTATCAAAGTGGTAATAGTTTCCGTAGGTAATACCTACTTGCTCATCGTCTCTTATAATAGTATCAGTAGCACGAGGCAATAAAATTTGTTGTGGGATGTTGGTGGCAATACGTTTACCATCTAAGTATGCTACGCCAGGATCCACATTAAGTATAAAATTGTTGGCAATACTTTCACCGTCTGGACGAACTCGTAGTTTCCAGTACTGTTTAATGAAGTCACCGTTAATCTCTTTGATACGTTTGTTTACATAGTCAAAGTTTTGAGACTCTATTTTAGTAGAGATGTATTCTTTACCGTCAATGATTCGACCATAGAATACAAAAGTGTCACCAATATTAACATCATCACGAGACGCAAGTACCAAACGAATACGCAGTCTGTCTGCACCAGGCGATGCTCTGTTAGGTGTGGCATTTTGGTTATCATACAAGGCATCTGTATCAGATACTGTTACGATATCTTGAACTACTTTAAAACCAATATCAAGTGTTTCACCAGTGGTGTATTTGCTCATGAATAGTTGTTGATGTGGTACGAATACAAAGTGACCACCAACATAGAATTCAGATTCACCAATCTCTACTTTAGAACCAAATCCAATATTAGTAGAAATGTTAGATACAGTAAGGTTTACGTTAGATCCGTTACTTAGGATCTCGTTAGAAACTACAGTAGGTGTAGATTCTTGTACTGTTGTACTGGCAACTGTTGTTGGGTTATCTAAGTACTGAACATAGATTGTGTCTGGATCGGATCCAGTTGCAGCTATTGCTTCCAGAACTCGTACTTTTATTGAACTTACGGATCCAGTTAGGATTTGACCTTTAAGTGCCGCTACATCTGTGAATGAGTTGTTTTGGTCATTAGATATTTTAATGTATGGATGAGCATCGTTAACCGATAATCCACCTTGAACAACCGCAACACCATCTTTGCCATAAACATTATTAGCAAAACGAGTAATTTCAGACTGAATAATAGTCTGCATTTGTGTAAGTTCACGTGCTTGTAACGCACGACCTGCATTAAACAGAATACGGTGATAGTTATCACTATCGTGATAATCATCTTTGTATGTTGAACGTAATGTTTGTTCTGTAAAAGTGTTTGGCATTTCCTATTCCTAAATGGTAATTACTATTTTCAAGTCTTCAATCTGGTCGTTCGATCTGGTTACTGAGGATCTATTATCTATGTATACTAAATCTCCAGTAAAGGGATTGAACTCTCCACCAAGTAACTTGGTTACTGTTCCTACAATACTACTGTTGCCTACTATTGATACCTGTTCACCAGAGTCAAAGTTAGTAAACCCAGTTTCTTCAGTCTGGTGATACCAAAGACCATTACCAGAATCAGCGACATCATCGATGATTGCAACTGCACCAGATACTGACCCTTGTACTTTACTTTTTTGTACAACAGACTTGACAAAGTTTGTTTCAGATGTTATAATCTTATTTAGTGCAAACCCAGTAGTAGATGTGAGTAATGTACCTGTCGCACTATCAACTCTTGGGTTTCTCATCAATAATACTTGACGGAAAATATTATCACCTGTGATAAAGTCTCCACCTTCGTTATATGTTGGTTTGGTATTAAACATCATACCTTGTGACTTCAAGTCAACAACTGGATCTGATCCAATACCATTTGGTTGTCCTATAATAGCACGAGCAGTACATGAGTCACCACCCCCACCAGTAATAACTACGTTAGCATAGTCATACCCGTTTCCGAAATATGATGCACTTGAGTTACCCGCACTATCTGCTTTTACTTTGATGTCAACAATAGTCTCACCTGCACGTACCGCAAAGGCAGTAGCATTTGAACCATTACCAACAATACTAACAGTAGGGTTTGAAGTATATCCAGATCCACCGTTGGTTATTTTATATCCAACGATCTGACCTTTTATCGCATTGTTCTGTACAATGTTTTGCTGAAGATCTTCGGCAGGTGAGTCTGAGTCAACTGCTGTAACAAATGTTACTGGCATAAATGCAGACGATAGGAACTTATCAGCACGTAACGCACCAATTGAGTACATAAACTTCCAAGTGTAACCATCCGAAGTACGGAATGGAGTACCATTAGTATTACCTGTAGGTTGAATTGTTGATAGTTCAGAAGTACCATCCGTCTTCTTACCTTGCTCTAATACAATATAAATCTCGTTATTAGAGTTAATAGCATAGAATGGGTTTTCTGGGAAACCTACATCCGCATCATCGTATGCATCATAGATTAAGTTAGCAACCCAACTTCTACGTGGTAGTACGTATGATGCGTCTTGAATCAGTTTGAGTGACTGAAGTGATCCACGTGCAAGACGTGCTTCACGAGTATTATTGGTAGGAACAGTAGCAACGTCAGATGCGTTCCAATCTTCGGAACGTCCAATTCCTGCATAATACCTATTACTGGCAGAGTCATTGAAGTCTTGAAGAAGATCATCAAGTACTTGTTTTTTAAATTGGTCTGTTATTACTGGCATTTTCTATTCCTATGTATTTAGAGTGCAACCAACATTGCTAACTACCACCCATTTATCACCCATCCATATTAGGGAGCATGATGTATTTGAAGGCATAACAATATTTGCATATGTTGCAAGGTTGCTGTTTGATTCATTAATTGTTTGTTGTGCAGTACCTGTGTTTACCAGATAGTGTATTTCACCTTGAAGTCCATTAGTACCACTTGTTAACGTGTGTGTACCGTTAGTACCAGATGTGAACTTAGTCACCACGTATGATGAGTTTGTTGATCCACCAGTTGAAGTAATAGCATGTGTCTTCAATGCTACCTTACCGTCTAATTTAACTGCACCAGTTCCTGTAGAACGTAGTGATAAGGATGCGTTAGACTGTCCTTCTGCTTGTACGATAGCAGGGTTATTAGAGGATGCATTCGCAATTGTAACATGGTTAACAGCAGACGCAGAATCTCTGAAGTGAATCAATTCGTTTGTTGAACTATCAAGAATGGCAGTACCAATCTTAGGAGAGTTAATCTGCGGTGATTGTAGTGTCTTATTAGATAATGTCTGAGTATGACCATTAAACGTTAGTTCATCATCACCTGTTAATAAAGGTAGAGTTACAGTACGATCAGCAGTCAATTCACTTACGGCAAACACATATTGATGGTTTGCACTTGTGTCATTGATCTGCGGTGTAGTTAACACTGGACTAGTCAGAGTCTTGTTTGTAAGAGTCTGTGTGTTGGTGTCCATAGTAATAATACCAGTGTGATCTGGAATAGTTACTGTACGAGTCCCTGTGGGGTTAGTCACACGCAGTGTTGTCTTATGAGCATTCGCAATCGTTCCATCAAATATCATACCACTTGAATCGAATTCGATCAAAGGCATAAGAGATGAACCATCTCCTAATTTGTTGTAGATCTCTGCAAAGTTTTGCTCAATTTTTAACGCAGTAGTACGGAGAGTATCTCCCGTACCATCGTTTGCGACTGTTCCTCTATTTAATACTTGTCTTGTCATCTCTTTTACCTAAAGATTGTTACATCTATTTATACTATAAGTTTCTATTTATTGCTTCTCTTAGACTTATTTCTGAGTCTGAATCACCAACTTGTCTTGCATTACCTTGTGCATCAAGCAACTGGTTATTGTCTCCGTCTACCCTATCAGTACGCATGTTCCAAGTGAATTGCTCTTGGTCAATGGTTTCTGTACTGGATATATCAAATCCAGAGAATGTTGTGCTACCATCACTATCATCATCCAACGTTGGAGAATCTGGTGTAAGGTATTCACCCAAACTTGAGTACAAGTTATCGAGGTTCTCTACCGTAAGATCTTGTACGTCATTAAGGTCATTACCACCTTTGTCGATTGCATCCGCTGCATTACCCATGTTTGTTCTAAATAACAATGCTCTTCCTCCTGCTGAATCTTCTCCGAGACGTGCACTTAAAGAGAAATCGAATAGTGCAGTATTTTGCTCGAATGCTAAAGGAGCAAATGCGCCCTCACCTTCCAATACGATTGGTGGTTTGATTGCTACGCCTGGGTCATACTGTAACTGATCCAAACTGGCATTACCTACTATCTGAGTAAGACCACCGAGGTACATACCTGCGGGATGTGCCATTAACTTATATGCGTCTCTCCACTGCTCAACCGATAGTTCTGATCTAATCTCAACAGCAAACGTTTGATATAGTTTGTTGTCTGTCAGATACCTTGCTGATTGTGCACCAAGTTTAGATTCATTCAACTTGAATATATATTGTTTTGTATAAACCACATCTGGTTCAATATCAAAGAACGTCTTAAAGAACTGTCGAATACTATATCGAGTACCTTTAGCACGATACAAATAACTTGAATATTTTACTGCTGTTCTTTTATCAGTAAATCCTTGGAAGTAGTTCTGACCTAATAGGTATTCATCTTCGAAGTATTCAAGCAGTTTTGAATCTGTAGATGTCACATCTCGTGTGTCAAAAATATTATCTAAGAATACTGTAAGAGAATCCGGTTGACCTTCGAAGTCATAATACTTCTTTAAGAAAGTTACAAACTTAGGATAATCACTAAGATAATGTTCTGGCAATACAGATTCGATTTGCGGTTCTCGCAAATTTACGTCACGTCTTTGCGTATCTCGTAACGTCTTATCAAAAACTGTGTGTATGGTCATATACTACTCTTAGTTCGATGCAGTTGTACGAATACCTTTCGCACTTAGACGTGTATTATCCGATTTAAGAATATACTCACGTGTAGGTACAATGGCACTTGCGTTTGCCGCTGATACACTCAACTTAATTGCATCGTTGCTGTTTGCTTTAAACCCTGTTAATGTTACTGTTCCTGCGGACGCATTAAACGATCCCGCATTATCTTTAATGATACCACCAGTAGAACTCTCAATAACCTGTAAGGCATTAGTCGATAGTTTGTTTTCTAATCTACATGTCTTAACAGTTGGTGTTGGATTAAGTATTGGGTCGTATTCTGGTAAGAATAAGAATGTGGATGTATTCACGACAGTATTGATATCATCTGCTACCGCAATAGGTACAGGGAAACTGAATGTAAAGTCTTGCTCTACACCACCAGATGGAGTAAACACCTGTTGCATCTTAGTATCTACACGAGACGATAAGATAGCAGGACTTAGATCATCCACTAATGCTAACATAGAAGATCTACGGTATGCTTGACCAAATTTACCTATATTTGTATCGAAGTAGTTTGCCACAACAGTCTTTACGTTTTCCTGTAAAGTGTTGATTGCTAAGTTAGTATAGTCTGGGTTATACTGGAAGAATACATTTGTCTCAAGGAACGTTGTAATCGGATCTGAAAATTTAAGACCGAATGATGCAATTGATAATTGATCAACTAATACTTTAATATTGTCCTTTATAGTATTACGAAGAGTGTTATTGATATCAGTTTTAAAATCTACTGATAGGAATGCCATTCCATATTCTGGTACGACATTGTCTTCTCCACCCCATGCAATAATATCATTAATGTAACTACCATAACTACGCAGAATCAATGAAGAGTAGTCGGTATGAGTTACCATTCTGTTCTGTGATGCGTAACGGAAAGGAGAGTTTCTTCGAATAGAATCGAGAGTTTCTTTCTGTGCACCCCCAACTGATCTATTTACTGTAGAGACAAGAGGTAATTGTTCAAGACCTATACCAGAAGGTGGTTCGGTAACCTCTACTGTAGCAAGTGGTTCGAACAATCGTGCACCGTTGGCATTTTCTCCATCTACTGATAGATACTCAACAGTAATCTTTGCCCCTGCTTTAGGTACTGCACCCAAGGTAGATCCATTACCGAAAGTTAATTCATAGTATCCGTTTGGTGCTTCTTTAAGAATATACGCAGGTGTTGTGGCAGTAATGTTATTTGCAGTTTCCAGATTAATATATGTTGTGAAGTCACTTGACGTAGAACTATCGAATACTTTAATTACTGTGGTAGCACGATCAAGACTTACGTCTGGGATAATGTATACTGTCTCTTCGGAATCTTCACCTGCAAAGAATGTTTTAGTTTTAGCAATACCTTCCTTAATAGGTATGTCTGTACTTCCATCCAGTGTCTGTAATTGGAAGAAGTTATTACCGTCATTGATTGCTTCAATAAGTTCTTGGGTTTGGAATGTGTATGATGCATCGTTTACATTTGCAGTAAATTTATATCCAGATGAGATCTGTAGTTTCTCTGGTACGTCTGCTTGTGAAGTACCAACATTGAACGACATATTTATCACTGCTTGTGAAGCAGACTTAGAGGCAGGAATATAACCAAGAGTTTCTGCGTGAGATACTACACTCGATCTTAACTGAGCAGTATTCAGAAACGACTCATTCAATGCCATGTTTGCAGTCAAACCATTTAGGTGCGTGTTATATGCAAGAACATCTAAAAGGTTATTCAGACCAGATGCATCAAAGTCGTAGTCTTTAAACTCTTTCTGCTGTTGTAAATATGTCTTTAGATTGTTTTTGATTGCATCGAAATCTAAGGAACTTGATTGAATTGTTGTTGCCATTATCGTAACCTTGATAGTCTTGTAGTAAACTCTTCTTCTGAAGCAGAGTTTTGTATGTTAAATATAATCGTGATAGAAATACTATTTTGATCTGGTTCCATATCAGTGTATACCTTTATAGTCATAGGATCAACTCTTGGTTCAAATGCTCTTATGTTCTCTATAATCGCAATTGCCATTTGAGATTCTGTTAATTCATCTGCGAACTCAAACAAATAATCTCTGAGGTTTGCACCAAAGTATGGATTAAAAGGTTTCTCGGTTCTTGCAGTCATCAAGATATTTCTCAATGCTTGTTTTACAGAAGCAACCGAAGATTTTTTATATAAGTCACCCGCACCCTTTGCTGTAAACGAAAGATCTAAATCGATAAACTCACGGTTACTCGAAGACTTAACTGTTGAAGTCTTATTGAGTCCCCCGTCTTCTACTGAAAATGCACGTGCCATTATAGTTTCCTAAATTGTATAAGTCTATTTATACATCATTTACAACTTCTAATAACTCATTTGCACTTAAAAGTGTACCATTGTAAAATGTTTCTACGTTATTAGAATATGATATATCGAATGTTTCTGGTACTGTAGGTACCTCTATTGTTACTTGAGCATTTAATGATCCATCTGGATTCCAATTATCATACTCTAAAATCAACTTATCAAAATTAGCATAGTCCTTCCAGTATTCTGCGAGATCAAATGTTCTTTCGAAATCAACAGATCCGTTCTCATCAATCATTCTATATGATACCATTTGACCATCTTGTTTCTTAATGTTATCACCTGCAACTGTCTCCAACGGCCCACCCCTGTAGACACCTTCTACAACTACAAGTCTAACATCTTTGAAGAAATCTTGATTACCATTGATCATTCGGAATAGTTCTGCATGTAGATATAGATTACGAGAAAGTTGCTTACGTGCGTCTTGATCGTTCTGGTATTTACCTATAGTAGATAAACTACATGGGTTTCCTTTAGATCCAAGAAACTTAGCAATTGAACATCCAGGCGATAGTTTAGTGCCCGAAGTAATTGTTTCTGCAAAATTTGGATTGTACTTTTGGTCTGGTATAATAATCATTTAAATCTTTTGCCTCTATTATCAACTGAGTTACCCAATGCATTATAACCAAATCTTGGTGACGTTGTAGCAGGTGAAACACGACCAGTCTTAGGTGGTGTTGGAACTTTCCACTCACCAGATAATATTCCATCTGTCACGAGTAGATCTACCACTGTGGTTCCCTCATCATTTGCGATTGTTCTGTTTGCAGGATCTCTCATTGTAGAACGTACCTCATCAAGTGTAGGAACTTTCTCGTATAATCCTGCGTAGTCATCTCTGAATAGTAACTTGTTACGTAGATCATCTTTTGGATCAATCACGATTGGTCTGATTGATAAGTGACCTTCGGATAGTATACCCGCAACTGCATCACATATGGGTACAGGTTTCAACGGTGTGAGTGATTCCATATTTGTAGGTACGTCTGGTGCACCACCACTTGGTTGCCCAGGCGACTCTTTAGATGCCTTCTCTGAAGTCTTAGCATTCTCTGCTTTATGTGCATACTTAGATTTGATTGCTTCGAGTGCTTGTCCATGGAATGAACCATAGAAAGATGCACCAGATGTAAATGGTACTGCACCCTGCGGCCCCATGTATACTGGAGAGGTCATCTCAACCTGTTCACCACCCATGACACCTTTCATACCCAATACTGATATCTCAGTGGCAGATATGTTGCCCTGTAATGCAGACATTGCAAACTCTTCTTCGGCAGATACTTGGAATCTATTGGCAGTAAAGATCTCACACTCTGCACCAATGTTATTCTTCCAGTAACCCTTTACGACATGATCTTCGTTACCTAATACAGTTCTTGCTTCATGCTCAACTGTTTTAAATACGGCAGAACCTTTTGTTGTATAGTTTGTATTGAGACCTACCTTAGTTGTATTACTCTTACGGTAGTTACTATTAACATCTCCGTTGACGTTGACATTATAGTCACCCCCAACATCTACATTGTAATCTCCTGTAACCTCAAGGTTCAGATTACCATTATACACTAATTTTCCGTTACCTTCAACTATTACTGTCTGGTCACCACCAGTAACTTCTACTTTATTGTTGACCGCACTGATAACAACAGATCCATCCGCACGTACTTCTACACCCGCACCTGTTCGGTGTTTGAGTAGGATACGTTCTCCGCCAGGCGTATCATCATATGAAATGATATGACCAGAGGTTGTTTCTTTTACTTGGTTATGTGGGAACTTAGATGGTTCTTGATCTTCGAGATCTAAATCTGTTCCTATAGATCCTCCACCCAGATAAAGGTTCTCTACCTTTAGTCCACGGGCAGATTTGTGAATCGAGGATCCATAGTGATATTCCTGTTTAGGATACTCACCAGTAGGATCTTGGAACCCGTCCTGTGGTATTCCCTCTGTGTTTTCAATAGAAGGATCTGTACCTATGTCACGTTTTTTAGTTGTAGTTGTCATACTGCACTCGCACTTACCAATTCACTTGGTGATTTAGATTGTTCGGTCAACGTGTCTTTATATACTGACTTCTTCCCGAACTTGTTTTCAACATAAGATTTAATATCCATGTACGGATCTCTTGATGCTTCGTCAATATCATTATGACCAAGTACTTGTCCGCCTGGAACTACATGATAGAACGACTGACATATTGCTTCTAATGTTTTCATCTGTGATTGTGTGAATGAACCAGATGATAAATTGAGCAAAGGATCCTGTGCTTCGGATGCAACGTTAATACCACCAACTAAACATATGTCAATACAATTAGCACTGTGACCTAATATGTCACTGGCAGTACTTACAGTGTCCAGAGGCACTCCTCTTTGTAATGTACCGTTTCTTCGTATAATTAAATGATACTGAATACCGTCATGACCTGCTTCGTTATGTCTTATATTAATTTCTTCTGCACCAATATTAGCATTTGTAAATGATTCACTTGCATGAATTATTAACTCTGATACTGCTCTAACATTAGTCTTAAACTCCAAACCAAGTTCTTCTTTAGAATTGATATATGGGAATTCTGTTGTATCTGCTCCACTATATCTTTTAGCAAGTTCTGCCAGAGCAATATCTTCTGTGTAGAATTCACCTGCTTCTGAGACGATAGATCCAGATATGGTACTATCGACTTTATCTAATGCAGATGATATGGAACTTATTTCTTTATCAAAGGCATCTATTTCTGCTTGAGGTATTCCATTTGCTTCAGCAAGGTTTTTAACATTTTTATTAAATTCACCAATTGTTTCACCGTCTGCTTTACTGATAATACCTTTCATTTCTGCGGAAGTATTCTCACTCTTCAATGCAATAGACTTTGCCGCCTTTGTTAGGTTGATGTCACCACCTTCCATCACATCTTTAAGTATGGTAGACATGAAACCACTATCGAGGTTAAATCCACCCAGTGCTGATTGTAATGCACTACCAACAGAACCAGTCAAATCTTCGAATAGATCCTGTGCGGTACCGAGACCAGTTTTTATTTTTGCTCCTACTGCACCAACAAGATCACCAACTGCACCTGCAACCGAGTCGAGCAAACCACCCAATGGTGATTTGCCCTTGGGTAGTCCTGCTGTTAGTGCACCTGTTGCATCTCCTACAGCGCCATCAAGTGCACTGGAGGCGGCATTTGTAGCATCTGCTACAGCATTAGCGGCATCATTTGCAACACCTTCTACTGCGGATATTGAATTTGCCATATCGGTCATAGCAGATCCACTCTTAACATCTGCGACTGCTTTATCAAGATCTGCCTTCATAGCATCAACACTTGCTGTGAGTTCAGCACCCAGTCCACCTGCCTGTGCGGTTGCTTCACCTGCAACGGCAGAGATCGAACCTAATAGAGATCCTTTTCTTTCAGCAGATATTTCTACAGCACCTACAAGTTCATCAAGTACTGCACCACCAATAGCAACAATAGTGATTGGTTCTACGGGTGGGACAATACCAGTCAGTGAAGCAGTAAGAGAAGATAGTGCAGATTCCACATCGGTTCCAGACATAGAGACGGTGGGGATTGATGCCCCTGCAACCAGAGACTCCGTTCCAATGGTGTCACCTGCACTATCAAAAGATAACGTGGGTATTTGTTGTGCCACGTTTGTAACTGTAGCAACACCTGCGGATATACCAACCTTGAATGCATCTGCATCTGATTTAGGTAAACCACCACCGCCAGGGAGTACTTGTGCTAATTGTCCCGCACTACTTCCTGTTATGGATTGCTTAATTTTATCTTTGTTATTATCTAAACTTTTAATACCATTTACGGTAGTGCCGACATCTGTTCCAAGTACCGTATTATTATTTAATACCTGTACGTCTTTTACTTTTGCCACAGACGTAGTAATATCATCTTTGTAAGAATCTAACTTGGTGTTTGCTTTTAATTTACTATTAAGTGTATCTAATGACATCCTATACCTTCTTATTCGAATATAGTTCGAACAGTCTTAATGCACCTGCATCATAGTCGTTCTTAATTGGAGCATAGTGTCTTCCTATGATAGAACCCAGTGCTCTTCCTTTATTTTTATCAATAACATCTGAATTAAGAATACGAATGTTTGCATCTACATGTGAACTATTTAGTTCAAACAGTATGAACGATAATTGGGTAGAGAAGTGCCACCATGTGTTACTGAATGATTTTAGTCTGGCAAATCTCACGTTAGACCAACCACATAGACCTATACCACCTTGATTCTCAAATGTGGTGTCAAACTTACTATTGACTGTCTCGATGACACCGACTAATGCGGATGCTTGTTTAATTGTATATCCATTAGATAGGAAGAACTTGATTGCAACGTCTCTTCTATAGAGTGTTGTCTTTCCTGTAGGTTCTTCATCTCTAAGGTCATTATACAAGGCAGAGTCATCTTCGTCAACCCCAGATATAGATTGATTGTAGAAATCTTGGGTAGCAGTTGTTCTTTCTAATAGATTGTCATATGCTAATGATTTTTGAACTGGTGTTGGGAACTCTGTCCTTGGCATAGATCCTATTATAACAGGGACTTGTGATTCTTTACCATCCATAAACATGCCGAATACTAATGCACCTGCTTGTAATGATGGAGAGAATCCTAAACCAGACACACCACCTTCGGTAGTAGGAATAATACATTGTGCCCACGGAAGATCGTTCTGTGGAATGAATCGAGTGGCAGGATCATGTACACCATGTATCCTAATTCGCACACGACCTTCATATCCATAGGGTGGAGATGCATCAATAACATCTGCCACAAACCATCGTGTACTATCACCGTAATACTTATTCATTCCTCAAACCCTTCTCAAGTTTTGTAACAGTCATTGCCACATTGTGTGCAGTACCACCAAACTGGTGTCTTGTATTATAAACAATAAAATCACCACTCCTAAGTTGATCCAATCCATTCTCTGGATTTCCTGTCAAATCATCACTGATAACATTGATTCGTATTTTATCACCCACGGATCCACCCGACTTAATAAAGCCTGGGCCAGGGACTGTAATATCATACATGTTTTTAAATATCATGTTTCGGTAGGATGCACTTTGAATCTTCTTTAAGAACATAGCACTTGTTACCTCATCATGTAGTGATTTACTATCACCATATACACCACGTGATACTACGTTATGATATATACACGCATCTGTATCATGTAGATGTGCACCTTCGATATTAACATCTTCGAAGTCTGGTGTTTTATAATATGGGTTATATATGTTCTGCGTCTCTTTACTTATTATACCTGCTTCGTCTGCTTGTGTCAAGAGTTTTTCTATAGAAAAATGCTGTGCTGTTGTACGACCAGTACTTATATCAGTGATAGTATATTTTGATCCGATACCACCAGACATTAACTGAGTCAAGGTATTTTGCATCTTTGTTGCTTTCATACTTTGTATCTGAAAGTACTGTAAATCTGGAGTACCATTCTCTTCTTGCATCTGTACATTAGATGGTGAATAGGTATATGGTATTGTAGCATTCCATGCAGGTTGTTCTAACATTGTATCTAAACTACCCAACCTAAGATTGTTGTCGTGCATAGATGCATATAGAAAGAAAGGCGCACCAACATCCGTGGTTGCTTTACTGGTCAACCACGATGCCGCCTCAAGTGGATGCATGTATGGTATAACTCCACGGAAATTACTTTGTATTGTACCTGCTGAATAAGATAGATCAACATCCTTACCGACTTCGTTCTGACATAATTTTACAATCTCTCTCTGGAGATCATTCTTGATGGAACGAGATATATTTTTTGTCTTAGAGATAAATGCGTGTTCATCCATCAATGATACAATAACAATCGAAGAATTACCACTGTTAGAGGATTTTTCTATTGCCTCAATACCAGTCATGATGAATACTCTATCCATTACAACATTATCAGTAGATCCTTCCATTACAAATTCAGATTGCAGCTGGATGTGTAGACGCTCGGTTCCAGAGAAATTAGTGGAATCAAATATACCTTGATCGTCTGCTATACCGATTCTACCAGTGAGAAATGGTTTATCTAATGATTCATATAATACAAGTTCGACTATTAACGGACGTATGTCTAAATTAAGGTTCGGTAATCTCTCGCTCGTGATTAATGCCTTTTCATATTTAAACTGCGATTGTCTTTTCATTATGTTTGTTCTGTCATTGCTTTATTGAAATCAGATGCCACACCTGCTATTTGATTTGGTGCGATTACCTTTATTTGACGTAGATCCTCATTTGCCTGTCTTAGGTTTTCGAGATAACTAATAGCAATAGCACCACCGAGATCTTGACTCAGTGGATTTATGTCTACCCATTCTCCAGATGCATTCTCATAATGATGCACTCCTTTTAATTGTGAAGATTCTGCATAGATAATCATGGACGTGGTTCCACCTGCGGGGTTAGGATAAACAAGATCCTCCCCTACTCTGAACTTACCATCCGTAGTATTCGCAGTCTGGATAACATACGATAATGTATATGTCGAACTTGGTGAGAAACCAATAGCGGATATCGTAACCGTTCTTCCAAAGGAATCTATATCAATATCAATATTGGTAAGTGTTTCACCATCACGTTTCAATACCCACTGAAGAGGACGAACAAACGTCTCTGCCTCTGCCAAATCTGTTCTTTCCAAAATAAGAACACCATTACTATTTGGTTGTACTGATTGATCTGATACCTCACTCTGAACACTGGCATTCAACGTATCAACGATAAACGTACCGTGAGACAAATCTCTTTTAATAATTATTCCCACTGTACCCGATACGTTACCAGTAACAACTGTCCCGACAGGGAAGTTATCTGGAGCAGTACCAATTAACTTTGTACGAGTAATAGGTTTATTATCAGCATCATAGTAATCAATAACATCTTGGTGTTGCATTTGACATGTTACCATTCTATGTGGGTACCTTAATTCTGCCGCCGTATCAACCTCATGAAGTGTTAAGGGCCATCCCCTTTCTCTTATGTGGTCATTTGCAAGAAAGAATGTCCAGTAATAATCAGTAGTACCATAAATTTTAAATGATGTTTGGTCTGGTCTTTCGTTAGCAGGTATGGTATAATCATCTATCATCATAGATGTAAATTTAACTTGATCTACCATATCTACATAGTTTGTTATGTCTGTAGCAATAGAGAAACCTGTCTCATTTCCAAAACGATATAATGTTGGTTTAAAACTTTTGAAGTACGACATTTAGAAACCCTCCATAATATCTTTCTTGGTTAGAGCGGCAGTTTCTTGGAAACGTAGTGTCATATCAACTTCTAAAAAACTACCATCTTCATGCATTGCCATTGATGACGCATTGAATACTGTATCCACACCTTTAAGGAAACATGGTTTAATCTTCGCAAGATTCTCCATCTCCTTACCGTCATATTGAAATGCTAATTGAAACTTATTTGGGAACTTGTAACCCAATGATATACTTCTTTGGTCACCAACAGGTAATGTAATATCTTCTGGGTATAATTCTGTTCTAAATGTTTTAACGATCTTAGTGATCATTGCCTGTTCTTTCGGTGACTTAGCAATCATCTTAAAGTTAAATGCAAACTCACGTATGTTTGGTTGATCAAAAACAGCACGTTCGTTCGGGTTAAGAGTAACACCACCAGTGACCTGTGCTACCTGTCCTATTTCAGCACCAAAGGTTGGTATCTTTTTACCCAATTGCACAGCGGCAAGTTTTGCCAGATCCCCACCTTGAGCAGGTGCACTACCATTGAAGTTCTCTAAGAATGATCCGATGCCACTGGTCATTGCTTGTGCCATACCCATACCAGTTTCCATGGTGGCACCTAATTGTCCCAATTGAACGTTTCTGTATGCTACGTTATCGTTAAAGGTTAATCCAAGAGGTAGGTACATAGTAATACTCTCACCCGATACCTTTATCTTCGTACCGACCACTTCTTTTACTGATTTTCCTATAAACTCCTTACCCATATCCATAACTTCTGTAAGGATCTCTTTTTTATCACCACCTTCTTCCGTTGCCCTTTCTTCAGCAGACTTCTCAATTGCTTTTTTATTTTCCTGCTCTGCTTTTGCCAACTCAGATAGCAGTGCGGTATTATCTTTATACTTTTCCTCAATAATAGTAAAGGAAACAGTTGCCTTGTAGTCATCATTATCCAACGGGTATCGCATATTTTTGATACTACCAAGATCAAGTTTCTCGGTTACCCGACCACCCTTACTCGTAAACTCTTTGGTCTTATCGTCTATTTGATCTGTAAAGTTATCAATGATATCCTTACCTACACGATCAACCTTATCTTTTAATAATTGCTTAAAACTTGGCATTTAACTGTTCCATAAATAGTAGTTTGTAAATGTTATGAATCTATTTATATGAAAACTTACAAGGGAAAGTATAAAATTAAGAATCCAGACAAATATCTGGGGGATCCTTCGAACGTGATATATCGTTCGGGTTGGGAACTCGCAGTTATGAACTGGGCAGACACGTCTCCACAAATAAAAAAGTGGGGCAGTGAAGAAACAGTTATACCTTATATATGCGAAACTGATAGGAAACCACATAGATACTTCATGGACTTTTCTCTACAGTATGACAATGGTAGAGTTGTATTGGTTGAAGTAAAACCCCATCAACAGACATTACCACCAAAGACTGGTAAGGGGGTGTCTCGTAGGAAGGTATTGAATGAGGGTATGACCTATATCAAGAATCAAAGTAAATGGAAGGCGGCACAGGCATATGCCTTAGATAATGGTTGGCACTTCGAGATATGGACAGAAAATGAGTTACGTGCCATGGGATTGCTACCAAAACCTATGGGAAAGAAACCTTTTAAACCTCTGAAGAAATTGAAACCATATAAGAGAAAGAAATGATAATAAAACGTATAAATAACAATATGGATTTTAGAGAGACTTTATATGTCTAATATTTTTAATAGGTTAGAACGTAATGCATTCCGTGCGGGAATAACTCCCCGTACCAAAGAATCACGTGCGTGGTTTATGAAGAAGGCAATGAACATGCGTTCTATAAACCGTGAAGCATTAATGAAGGAAGAACCGATCAAGGCAAGATCTAAACAGATCATTGGTGGCATGTATATGTTCACGTACGATCCGAAGCATAAAGATACATTGCCCTACTACGATGTCTTTCCTCTTGTTGTTGTTATCGGCCCTGCGAAGGGTGGGTTCCTTGGATTGAACCTACACTACTTACCACCTAAGTTACGTATGCAGTTCTTTGCAAACCTAATGGATATACAAGGTAGTAATATGGACGATGATAGTAAGTTTGCTCTGACATACAGGATGTTAAAGAAATCCTCAAGTTTGAGATACTTCAAACCATGTGTAAAGCATTATTTGAATTCTCAAGTTACAAGCAAGTTTGCGGAAGTACCTGCACCAGAATGGGAGATTGCTATCTTCCTACCGACTGCACAGTTCCGTAAAGCAAATAGTTACAAAGTACATTACGACAGTAGGCAGTTAATCTAATGAGTGCAGGATTCGGAGTAGAAGAGTTAAAAGCAACGATAAGCAGTTCTGGTGGCATGGCACAACCACACCAGTTCATGGTACAGTTACCGCAACTGGCAAGTATCAATATAGATGCAAGAGATCTATCTTTGCTCTGTAGTGCTACAGTATTGCCTGGCCGACAGATAACATCAATTGATCAAGCAATGGGAACGGTCAATCGTAAGATTGCCAATGGTTATGCTATAACTGACATGACATTAAGTTTCATGGTTATGAACGATCATAAGGTAAGACAATACTTTGAAGCATGGCAGTATGAAGCACATGATCAAGAAAACAAAACAATTGGGTACTATGATAACTATACTTACCCAGTACATATCAGTCATTTGGCAAGGGGTGCACGTCTTGCCGTATTTAAAAAGCAATTAGGGTTCATGGATAAGGTACCAAGTTTCATTAGGAACAGGTTACCTTCTATTGGGCCATTCGACTTAGCACAAGGTGAACTTGACTTGGGTGCTTCGTTTAGTAAAAAGTCTACATATGTGTGTAGTCTCCTCGACTGCTATCCTACTACGTTGAGTGATCAACAGTTAGGTAATGCACAAGAGGGTATGATGGAACTCACAGTTCAACTATCATTCAGTGAATGGACATCCAAAAAGGGTGAACACACTGGTAGAGGTGAAAGTTTTGGACGTGGAGTTATTGCAGGTGGTTTATCAAAATTACTTGGAAAATTTGGTTAGTAAATTATTTTTATATTATAGGAGAATATAATGGCATTACCTAAGTTTAACACGGCACCATTCTTTGATGAGAAGGTACCGTCAACTAAAAAACGGATTACATATCGTCCGTATCTTGTGAAAGAAGAAAAGATATTAATGATGGCATTTGAGTCACAAGACCAGAAGCAAGTTACACGAGCAATCGGTAACACGTTAAATTCTTGTATAAAGGATGACATCGATGTATTCAAGTTAACAACATTCGATGTTGAATATTTGTTTACGAAGATCCGTTCAAAAGCAGTAGGTGAAAGATCTTCTGTTATCATGAATTGTGGTGAATGTAAGACTGGCAACGAAGTTGATGTAATGATCGATCAGTTAACAGTTGAGGTTGACACAGATGAGAACGGGTGTGAGAAGATTGAAGTAACAGATGAGATTACTGTCGAGATGGCATATCCCTCATTTGGTGATATACTTGATGTGGAAACAACAGGTGAAACAATTGAAGATGGTATCCATATGGTTGCATCATCAATTCAAGCAATCTTAACAGAAGAAGAAAGGTTTGATAAGAAAGATTTACAACCTGCTGAGATTATGGATTTCATCATGGAACTACCGACAGATAAGTTTAACTTGTTGGGTAACTTCCTAAGACGTATCCCTAAACTGGAAAAGGAAGTGGAGTTTGACTGCACTAAATGTGGTCACCACAATACCCTTACTCTTTCGGGAATGAAAGATTTTTTAGTGTAAACCTTTCCCATGACAATTTGGTCAATCATTATAAGACCAATTTTTCGTTAATGCAACATCATAACTATAGTTTGAGTGATATAGAAATGATGATACCTTGGGAAAGGGAAATTTATGTTAGCATGTTAGTTGATTATGTAAAGGAAGAGAACGAACGATTAAAGAAAATAAACAATAGGTAACACTATGGCAGATGACAATCAAAGACAGTATTTCGCAGATGTAGTCGAAAGGTTACGCCGTGAAGGTGATCTTGGAAGAAATGGTAAGAACTCTTTCAAGACTGTGAAGGACACTCTCAAAGAAGAATCCATAAACTCTCGTAGACAGAGTCAAATGGAGAATAATATTGCAAGTAGTGAACGTAGAGAGTTAATCAATACGTTCAGTGGTATTGTTAAAAACGAAGATGGTGAGATTACTGTTACTGATTACTCTGGTCAACTAACCGAAATCATAACAAAGATGGATGGTCTTATAACAGGAATCGAAGGTTTCAGTAAGACTATCATACAAGAAAACGGAAACCTCCTAAACTCTGGTAAACTTGATGGTGCCGAAAACAAACGTGAAAGTAAGACACAAGCAAAAAATCAATTAAAAGTACTTCAGCAAATACAGAAGAATACTGCCGCTGGTGGTAAAGGTGGACTTGGTGGTTCACTGAAAGGTCTTGGTGATTTGGGTAAAGGTGTTGGTTCTGGTGCTAAAGACATACTTGAAGGTGTTGGTGGTGGTGTCGGTGCTATCTTTATGGGTATCGGTAAGGGTGTAATGTTCGCAGGACTGGGTCTTGCCGCCGTAGCACTTTCTGTTGTTGCAGTCATGAGATCCTTCGATGAAATGGCAGAAGGTCTCCAGAAACTAAATGAACTTGAGTTAGATCCAGAGGTCTTTAACTCTATAGGTAATGCAATTGGATCCTTGGTAAAAGAACTTGGTATGGGTAATGCCATTGGTTTGAAAATACTATCGGGGGTTGCATTTGATGATCTTGGTGCAGGACTCGAAAAACTAAACAACCTAAAGTTTAATCCAGAAGGTATTGAAAACCTTGGATTGACTCTTAGTGCACTCGGTAAGAATACTGGTATCTTTGACTCTAAAGGTATTCAGATGCTTGGTGATGTTAACTTCGATGCGATTGCAGATGGAATAACAAAATTAAATGACATGGCATCTTCTGTATCACCAGAAGAGTTTGGTTTAATCGGTAACGCAATCAATAACTTACTGTCTCCATTATCAGCAGGTGATATTGGTGAAGCAAAAGTTCTTAGCATGGTGTCAGATAAGGTAACACCAGAGTTTGCTGAATCTATTCGTCTACTCGGACAACTTGGAACAGATGAGAAGTTCGAAGAGGAGATGGCATCACTCGGTAAAGGTCTTGACAATCTAATCACACCATTCGGACTATTAGATACAGATAACATGTTAGTTATCGCTTCTCTGGCAAAAGGGTTACCAAGTCTCGCACAAGGTATATCTGGATTTACTGGATTTGATGCAGAAGTATTTAAGAAAAATGCAACTATTGTCGGTGAAGGTCTAAAAGGATTATTAGACGGTACGGATGACCTGTTCGGTGCAGGTGGTCTACAAATGATTGACGATAACATCCGTCCACTGGCAACTGCTGTATCTGCATTCACGGGTATTGTTGATGATACTACCGCAGAATCATTTAGAAAGTCATCTAAAATAGTCGGTGATGGTTTAGAGGATCTACTCGATGGCACAGACGATCTATTCGGTGCCACTGGTTTACAGATGATCGATGATAACATTCTACCACTTGCAGAAGGTGTTAAGAAGTTTACTGATATCGTTACTGACCCTATGGCAGAATCATTTAGAAAATCATCTAAGATATTAGGTCTAGGATTCAAAGATCTACTCGATGGTACAGATGACTTATTTGGTGCTACTGGATTACAGGCAATTGATGACAATCTAATGCCATTTGCAGAAGGTGTATCTGCAATCAATACAGCAGGTGCAAATTTAGATCTTGCAAACTTTACTCAGATAGGGTTAGCAATTGATGAAGTAAACAAACTATCAGATGCATTGAAAGAAGTAGACTTCTCTCCTATGGAAGAGGTCGAGTTGCCTGTACGAAAACTACACGCATTCGCATCTGACCTACAAACTCTTATGAAAGGTATTGCGTTTGGTGGAGAGCATGACTTCGAAGGACTTGGCATGATGGGGTTCAATGATGACTTGGACTTTGGTGAAGGATTCCTTAAAGCAGATCTTCAAGTAGACAATGTATTGAGTAAAGTACAAAAGATTCATGAAGCAATCAGTGCAGTACAAGGGATATCATCTGAGCAAGTAGAGAAACCTATTACACCTGCCAAACAACAACAGGGTGAGGAACTCGAAAAGACTAATAGAGAAGTATCAGAGAACAAGTCAGAAGGTAGCAATGTTGTATCAACTGTTGCCGTTGGTGGATCAACCACAAACAACAACTCTCAGACAGTCGCATTGACGAATAACAACCATGCAACCCAAGATGGCAATGATAGGTCTTGGTCACTCTGGGGATAAAAAAAAGGGAGACCGAAGTCTCCCTAAAAATGGTAGGTTGCCCTACTCTACTTTTTTATTAGTCTGCTTGTGCCATCTGAGCAAAGTATGACAATGTGTCATCTTCATCCGCAGATTCAGCACTTGCTTCTGGTGCAGAAACAATCTCTGGTTCTGGGGCAGATCTTCCAACCTGTTGTTCCGCAGTCTCAGTGAGTGCTTCATTCTTTTGAGTCACGTTTGCACCTACAGCAGTACCAAGTACTAACTCTAGACGTGATTCGAGATCTTGATAAGACTTGAAGTTCTCTGGATCAACAAACTCACCTAAGTCAAATTGTTGATTGTAAGTTGCTTCGAGTTTAGTCTCATCCGCATCAAATAATGCAGAAGTAGATTTAAACTCTGACTTATCATAGTTACGATACCCTGCAACGTTTCTGATCTTCAGTTCGAAGTCAGCACCCGACCAGAAGTCGAATGGGTTAACAGGTTCTTCGCCTGGGAATTGAGGTTGCATCAAATCCATTACTTTATCAAAGATCTTCTTACCATATTCATAGTAAAAGACTTTACCATTATTAATAGGGTTAGATGGATCATTAACAACCAAGATGTTAGAGACATAGTGCAATCTACGTTTCTGCCTACGGGCAGTCTCTTTGTCATCTTCGATACCCGAATTCCATAGGCGTGAATTCAGTTCGGACACAGGATCCTTAGAACCAAGGGTAGTCAACGATTTCTCGATGTACCATTGACCCGCAGGGCCTTTAAATCCGTGATCCCAATAACGTACCCAAGGCATATCTTGACCTTCCATAGCAGGAAGGAAACGAATGACTGCGTAACCGTTACCGTTATCATCAACGGTTGGTTTCCACTGACGTTCGTCCGTGTATTTATTGGTTTTTTTAGTAGAACCCGATGCTTCTTGGGCAGCGGTTACTAACTTTGAAATGTCGCTGGTGCGACTCTTTAGGTTTGCAAAAGACATATATTTTCTCCAGTATGTGCATTGTGTGCAGTTTTATTTACAATTGTTTTCAGTGTATTTTCACTTCAACATAATCAGTATAACCTATTTATACGCATAAGTCAAGCGTTTTCTAAACATTTAGAGTATTATTTTTCTCTAAAAAGTTTAAACTCATTGCCTCGAATTCCAGATGTTCGATAATACTTTTCTCAAGATACTTTTTTATGTCCTCAATTTCCATATTATTCTTTTCGCACATGTGGACTATCGAGTCCATATAGTTAAGACCAGAGGTCTTGACCGTCAACTCCACCATCTTCGAGAACTTCTTCTTGTTCATGAATGGGGTTTCTTCCGCCTTTTGGTTTTCGGTAGTGGTCGGTACCGTAAATTCTATCGTCAACTTCCTTCATCTCCTCGGTGTATTCACCTACATCTTTATAAAAATGACCGATAGTCCTCTTGGGTCTTCCACTTGGATAGTAACCTATTGCATGTACTACTGTACGCATTTTACCTTCCATGTGTCTACCATACCTATGGTCATGCCATTCTCCGGAGGTTAAGTATCTCTTCAGATTACCTAAGTAAACTTGAAGTGTTTGATACTGTTGCCTCTCGGACGAGACTTTAGAATCACGTAATGCTTTCTTGGCACTCAGTTCTCCTGTTATCTCTTTTACCCATACACGGACTTTCTTCCAATGTATAGGACTGTCTTCTGGATATAACTCCAGATCAAGTAACGATGGGTGCACAGATTTCGATCCGTCATGTCCTCTTGCCTCACGTGCTTTCGCAAGACGTTCGGATGCCGCTTTCTTCTGTGCATCTGTCATGGTGCGTTTTTTCTTCACATCACCATTAGTCACTTTATACCCCACGACTATACTCAACTAAGTTCTCAGTTCTGAATGATCTCCAGTCCTGTACTTCGGTATCAAATAGCACAACAAGGTTTTCAGTTTCCTTACGTTCCTTGCCTTCTAATGGGTGTTTCTCTGAGGGAATAAGATCCCTGTTCAAAGTGCCGATCATATTGCGTAAGTCACCGTTCACCTTCTTAAACTGTAGGTGTACGATACCTTGACGCAACTCATCAACTATTCCTTGCTTCTTCGATTCTATCTGCTTCGGTGTCATCATCTTCTACTAACTCCCCTTCTTCAGTGTTTGCGTTTGCTTCATCATGTAGTTTTTTAACCCACTCATCCGACTGCATAAAAAAGACAATCATCCTTTCGGTTGCTAAGATAATTTCTTCTATCTGTTTTAACTCACTCTCTTCAGCATTATCTTTCATGCGTTCCTGCACGTAGACAATGTTGTTGATGTAAGTCTCCTTCAGTACTTCTACTGCACTTTCGACTGCCATGTCGAATTCTTCTTTACTTTTAAATCCCATAGTGGGTCATCTCCTATCATTTTATTTAATTCACGTTGAAACAATGCGTCTTGTGCTCTCGCACGTTTCTTCATATTCAACTTCTCTTGAGCACTTCTTAGTTTAAGATATCTCATTGTTGTACCCATTATAACAAACTCCTTTGGTTTTGTCAAGCGTTAATTATAACACGGCATTCTTTCATTCTACGAATACTACTTAGTACTCCGTATAAGTCATCTTCCGAAGACTGACTGAAAGATAACCATATGATTAGCACTAAACGTGCTATATTCATTCTCACTCAGAAAACCAATACGGTTCTTCACGAGTAGTCCACTTTGCGAAGTACTTCTTCTCTTCACGATAATAGTTACGGTAACCATCTTGTACGTCATCACGTTTGCAATGGTCTGGCATACACTGTGGTATCTCAGTCGCACGTAAGGTTTGGTCGATACTCTTAGGTGCGAACCATAGGTATCCATTTAGTTTGTCATAGGTAGCATGAACACGTCCGTAACGGTACTCGTACTCTTTTGCGGTTGCAACAAAGTGCTTGTACATCCAACGGTAGTTCTTATCGTTCTCACGTACCCATATGTTTGATGGGTGATTGACGTGCGATGCCTTGTACAGATCTCTCTGCTGTGCATCACCTTTCAGTTTCCAACGTTTGATCTTGGCACCCGACTTAGTCTTGTCGTACCACAACTCACCGTCTAATACACGATGGGCAGTAGACAACAACTGTCCGTATTCGGTAACCATTTTAACCACATGTTTATCACACATCATCTGTGCAGATACAACAGGGTCTTTATCTAATGCGAATATGTTCATCACTATCTCCATAATATTGCTTGGGGTTCTTCTTATCTTCTTTCTTACGATCAATGAAGACCTTGCCCTTGTTAAAGGTACGCAAGTGTTTTGCGACAGGATTACTCGTCTTGGTCTTCTTCATCGTCATTCAAACCTTTTATCTCAAACCACACAGTCATAAGTATAACACCTATGAGTAGCATTGTCAAGTCCATTAAAATATTATTCGTCATCATCCGCAGTTGCTCTCTTCTTTCCATAGTAAGTCTTACGCCAGATTCTATAGGCAGTCTTTTCTTTACACACATAGACTTCTTTGAGTCCACCGTTGAAACCTATCTGAACCTTAGAGTCCATGGTAATGACCTTGTCATCCAACATGATGTTAAGGATCAAGTCATACTTGAGTCCTTCATCAGAGGACATTAGATCACTTACGAGATGCTTCTTCTTAGATCGATTGACTTCCTTCTCAACCATTGGGGTTTCACCTAAACCACACTCGGTCTTTAGGTTAGCAAGATCTAAACCATTCCATAGTGTGAATGAACCAGTGATGCCAGTAGTTGCTTGTGCTGTGTATTGATTAAACATAATGTATTTTCCTTTATCGTTTCAATTATAAGTGTAATTATACACGAAGATGTGTATATAGTCAAGCGTTATTTTTAAATATTTTAATTTTCTTTAGAACTTTTTGGAATAACTGTGAGTAATATCCATGCATTTTCATTGGTTCGGCAGTGTAGACACACGCATACAATCCACGTGGAGCATCACTTTGGTTCTCGTGTGACGCATGAATCGTTGATCCATTGATAGCAACAACATCTCCTGCCTTGGGTAATACAGTTTCCCATTCACCTGTATCTTGACTCTTGATAAACAATGCACCGTTATCTCTGGTGAAATCATCTATAGCAATACTTAGATTGACTGTGTGTATATGATTGCTCTTGTTTTGAAAAGAATACTGGTTATCATAATGGGGGACGAAGTCCATCTTGTCGTACGGTAACTTGTATACCATCTGATCATTAAACAAATGCGGTGTACCCAGTATCTGTGTCGCAAGGTCTTTCATTATAACAGATGTATAGATCTCTGTCAAGGGTTCTGAGAACTTACCTGCACACGGAACACCTTTCCATGTACTGTGCTTGTCCCATTCGATTCTCATATTATAACCCCAATCGGTCATAATGTCAAGGTCTTCTTTTGAAAATACGTTTGGTATAACTGCCCAACCCTTTAGTTGGTAGTGTTCTATCATAGTCCGATAAGACCCCATCCATGATTAGCAATAGCATTCAGTATAATAAAGATACATGTTGCCATGTGAGTGAACCACCATACCGTTCGTATGATTGCAATACTGTCTGCTTGTTGATCTGTTTCTCCTACCTTCTCACCCAGACTCTTTGCCCAAAGTCTCCACAACTTGTTCATATCCAATCCTTAACAATATTTGCTATAATTATCCAAGCACATAGTAGATTGGTAACCACGATAACCGATCTAATTATTGAGATTCTATTCTCGTTAGTCACATCATACCCATCCTCTTCATCAAAGGATCCGAGTGCGTGTTTCCAGATCTTCCACCATTTATCCACGCAACACCATCCGTTGACCGAGGTGATTCTCAAGTGCCATACGCAAATAAAAGATATTAGGATCATCTTTGTACATCTGTTCAAAGTCTTCTCGTATCTGGTCATTCTCTGACATAGGTCTATAGTCACAGAACTCTTTAATTGTTGATTTTATTTCGTTATTTGGATTCATCTTTTTTCTCCAGTTAATACCCTAATATATATAAATAGAATAAGAAGAAACAAACCATACAGGTATAAATATGAGTGAAGAACTATTTGATTTTGGGTTCACTATTGTTGATGCAGATGAACTGGATGTTGTGCAAGAAGCACAAACTAAGGTAGTAGAAGCATCATCAAGTGTAGACTCAACAACAGAACGATTAGATAAGTTATACAATGCGATACAACCATTGTTAAACAATCTTAAACAGAATCCAGAAAAGGATTACATATTGTGGCCCAAACGACTTGATAAGATCGAGCAGTTCGAGACCCACATACAAAACATTTACAAGGGATAACCATGATCTATAGAGCAGTCAATGAATTAGTTGCGAATGGTCTACGAAGAGGCAAGACCTCTAAAAGTAGATACATTCATAACGAAACCAAGAAGGGTCAGTGGGGTAAGTTAAACTACCTACTTGGTGCAGAGCAACGTAAAAATGATATTGACGTTCAATGGGAAGACGGACATTCACATGTAGTGAGTGAGACGTTCAACTACGTGCCCATGTTAATGAACTATATCACTCTCCGTGGATACAGAAAGATCCTATTCGTAGGATGCTTTAACACAGGACAGAAAAACTGGTCTTTCCCACGTGGATCCGATAGGGATTTGTTTGCTACTCCATCATATAAGTCTATTGCAGAAACAATGACTGATCCTAATATATGGGTTCAGTTCTTACCTGTAGTGTTTATGGCATATAAGTATTGGAAACCAGACGGATACTTTACTCAGATGCATACTGCCGTACCACCAGAGTCACGTCATCGTGGTATAATGAATGCTGTTTATAAAAGATATGGTATGGATCTTGTTCCAATGAGTCAACAATATAAGCATGGTCAAGAGACAGTTAGTATAGAGACACCACCCGACACTAACTATGATTGTGTTATATTTGCAGGTGTTCCCAAGAAAACCGAAGATACCGAAGTATCACATCACCACATTAGAAGTGCATTCGCACCATACTGTACGAATGGATTTGATATCATTGATTTGAACTACCAGAATCACGACTCGACTAAACATGTCGGTGGAGCAATGCATGAAAACCAAGAATGGTTAAACGAAGTGTTTGCTATGCGTTGTGTTTGGGATGATCACTTCAGAGGTTTATCCGAAGAAGATAAGGCAATTGAATATGCCATACTGGATAATATGATTAGTACTTACAGCACTCGTAAGTTCAATTAATCCCAGTCTACGTTCTTAGGTACATAACCCTTAATTTTACGTCTGATATCTTTATCTAACTGATCGATAGAAGTAGGTGCTTTGCCCTGCTTCTTGACGTAGAAGTAATTCGCATCTTTAACATACGAACCACCCTTACCAGATGTTGCAAGGTTAGCATCAACACCAACCTTGTTGAATGCGAATACGATATCCCCATCCATATACTTCTTGAGTTTATTACCCATGTTGATAATATCACCCATGGTATTGGCGGCACCACGGTGTGTGTTGATTAGGATCTCTGAAGGAACTCTACGTGCACGTTTAGCATTCTGTGCTTTTGCAACTTCGATGTCGTTCACTACCCATACGATATGGATGTTCTTCTTGTCGTAACCTAACTTAGATGCATCATTGGCAACCTTCTCAAGTTTACCTAACTCTTTAAAGGTCATATCAAAGATGATGTTTGGTTTACGATCAGCAGGTGACGTGAGAACAGAACGGTAGAACATACGTTCCTTACCTTTATCTGCTCCAAGAAAGTTTGCAATAATGTCGTGTAATTTAGATACGTTATCTGGATTCTTTAGATCTTTACCAAGTGCTTCGATATCAACACCAAGTTCTTTCTGTACTCTCTTTTTAATAGCAGGTGTCTTAGATGCAAGTCTCTTCAACTCGTCAACGTCAAACACCTTTCCTTCTACACCTGTCTCTTATACACATCTGACGCTGCCG
>OJBN01000018.1_pt1 | contig 36068 bp, 34 predicted proteins | sample 1590441 | NCBI WGS metagenome assembly OJBN01 (sample SAMN05416760, study PRJEB24817) | seawater metagenome | isolation source: Sea water | place: Canada:Atlantic | collected 2013-07 | reverse complement strand
AAGAGCTGAAAGATATTATTGCGATTTTGGGTATGGATGAGCTTTCAGAAGAAGACAAAATGGCCGTAGCACGTGCCCGTAAGATTGAGCGTTTTCTATCGCAGCCATTCCATGTTGCTGAAATTTTCACCGGCTCACCAGGTAAGTACGTATCTCTCAAAGACACCATCGCTGGTTTCCAAGGTATTTTGGACGGGCAGTATGATGAGCTGCCAGAGCAGGCGTTCTACATGGTTGGCTCTATCGACGAAGCGGTAGAAAAAGCGAAAAACATATAAATTGCAGCAAGCAAAGGCAATAAAGAAATGGCTATAACAGTTCATTGTGACATCGTAAGTGCGGATGAATCCCTGTTCTCCGGGTTGGTCGAGATGGTTGTTGCCACTGGATCGCTTGGCGAACTGGGTATTACAGCTGGACATGCGCCGCTGCTGAGCGATTTGCGCCCTGGGCCGGTTCGCCTGGTCAAACAGAATGGTGAAGAAGAGGTTTACTATCTGTCGGGTGGCTACTTGGAAGTGCAGCCAAATACTATCTCAATACTGGCTGATACAGCAGTGCGAGCAGATGATATTGATGAAGCGGCAGCAGCGGAAGCGGTAAAAGAAGCTGAAACTGCGCTGGCCAACCAGTCGGGCGAGATAGAGTACTCGAAAGCTGCCGCTATGTTAGCGGAATCCACAGCCCAGCTTCGTACAGTTCAGACATTACGCAAGAAATTAGGTGGCTAATCGGTCGCCGATTAAAAAGGGTGGCTTAGCCGCCCTTTTTTTTGCCTGCAGTGTTTAGCCTGACGAGCCACTCTGGCTTGCGGCCAACCCCTATAGCACTTGTGTTGTTGCCCATTTGACAGTACCGTGATCAGTTACAAAACTTATGTTAATTGCCATAGACCGGAGCATTTAAAAACCGCCCATGACCAGTACGGATATTGTTATTCTCGCCGCCGGCAAAGGCACTCGCATGCAGTCTGCTCTGCCTAAAGTACTGCATCAATTAGCAGGACAACCCATGCTGGCTCATGTATTAGCGGCGGCCGATACTGTAGCCAATGGCAAAAAGATTGTGGTTACTGGGCATGGTGCCGAGCAGTTAGAACAGGCCACCGCGACCAGCGGTAGTATATTTGTTCAGCAGACAGAACAGTTAGGCACAGCTCACGCGGTACAAATGGCTGTCCCCCATTTACGCGCCGACGCCAAGGTTCTAATTCTCTATGGCGATGTACCTCTGATAAGCCCAGATACCATCAGCAAGATGTTAACCGCCGTATCTGCAAAAAATATTAGTTTGCTCACCATCAACCTCGACAATCCCATGGGCTATGGGCGCATTGTGCGCAACCAGGTCGGTGAGATTGACTCCATTATTGAACAGAAAGATGCCAACCCAGAACAGCTTGCTATAAAAGAGATCAATACCGGTGTTTTGGCCTTGGGCACTAATCAGTTGATTGAATGGCTACCGCAAATTGGCAATAACAATGCTCAGGGCGAATATTATCTAACCGATCTTATTGCCCTTGCTCGCGCCAATGGCTACAACATAACCAGCATTCAACCCACATCGACAACTGAGGTAGAGGGAGTGAATAATCGAATTCAATTGAGTCAACTAGAACGCGCCCATCAGCTACAGCTCGCTGAAGCACTGATGCTTTCAGGAACCACTTTGGCAGATCCAAGCCGATTTGATCAGCGTGGGAAACTTAGTGCAGGGACAGATAATTTTATCGATGTGAACTGTATTTTTGAGGGCCAGGTTCATTTAGGCTCAGGTGTCCGCATTGGGCCAAATTGCCATATTGTAGACAGCATTATCGGTGATGGTGTTGAGATTAAATCCAATACAGTCATCGAATCAGCTGATATTGGTAACTTCGCAACTCTTGGCCCTTTCGCCAGAATTCGTCCAGGCACCAAGCTGGGCAAAAATACTAAAGTCGGCAACTTTGTTGAAACTAAAAAAACCATTGTAGGCGATGGCAGTAAAATCAATCACCTCAGCTATGTCGGTGATGCCGAGTTGGGCGAAAACGTCAACGTCGGTGCAGGCACCATTACCTGCAACTACGACGGCGTTAATAAACATAAAACCGATATTGGCGATGGTGCCTTTATTGGCTCTAATAGCACCCTGATTGCACCAGTAACAATCGGTGAGCAGGGATTCGTAGCAGCGGGTTCTACATTAACACAGGATGTTTCTGCTAGCGCGCTGGCTGTTAGCAGATCAAAACAACGTAATATCGAGGGCTGGAAACGCCCCACTAAAAAGGATAGTTAATCTATGTGCGGAATTGTTGGCGCAGCCACCCAGAGAAATGTTTATAAAATACTCATTGAAGGGCTTCGTCGTTTAGAGTATCGCGGCTATGATTCAGCAGGCCTATCAATAATTGATGAAAACCAAACCATACAAACTAGAAAGAATATTGGCAAGGTAGCGGAGCTGGAAGCAGTAGCCGCGCAAAACCCTTTGTCCGGCCATACAGGCATTGCACATACAAGGTGGGCCACTCACGGAGAGCCAAGCACAAAAAACTCTCATCCACATACGTCGGCCGGTGTATCAGTTGTACACAATGGCATTATTGAAAACCATGATGAACTGCGTCGTGAAATGACCACTGCTGGCTATACTTTTCTGTCCGCCACAGATACCGAAGTTATTGCCCACCTAGTAAATCATTATTTAATAACAGAAAAAAGTCTGCGTAGCGCCGTACAAAAAACCATAGAGCGCCTAGAAGGTGCCTATGCATTAGGTGTTATTGCGGAAGATGAACCGAACCGTATTATCGCTGCTCGCAGTGGTAGCCCATTGGTCATTGGTGTCGGCATTGATGAAAACTTTATCGCCTCAGATCAAATGGCATTGCGACAAGTCACCGATCGTTTTATCTTTTTAGAAGAAGGAGATCTGGTTGAGCTTAGCCACGAGGCTTATCAAATTTTCGATATAGCCAATAATAAAGTTGACCGGCCCATGCAAGAATTGCATGAGAAAGATCAGGTCGCAGAAAAAGGCGAGTATCGCCACTTTATGCAGAAAGAAATGTTTGAACAGCCTACTGTATTAGCAAATACGTTTGCTGGTCGAATCGCTGACAATCATATCCGTGACGCTATTTTCGGTTACCAAGCGGAAGAACTATTTCAAAAAACCAACGCCATACATATTATTGCCTGTGGCACTAGCTTCCATTCCGGTCTTGTCGCCAAGTATTGGTTGGAGCAATATGCCGGAGTACCCTGCCAAGTAGAAGTTGCCAGTGAATACCGCTACCGACAGGTTGCAGTTCCCGAAGGAACGCTGTTTGTCACAATTTCACAATCCGGAGAAACGGCAGATACATTAGCTGCCCTGCGTAAAGCCAAAGAAAATGGCTACCTGGGATTTTTGGCAATCTGTAATGTTGCCAACAGCTCATTGGTTCGTGAGTCAAATATTTCACTAATGACCATGGCTGGGCCAGAGATTGGCGTAGCATCTACTAAGGCATTTACTACTCAGTTAGTTGCACTGCAACTTCTCTCTTTATCATTAGCAAAACACAAAGGATTGGACGCAAAGACTGAAAAAGAACTTGTGCAAAACCTGCACAAATTGCCGGAGCTCAGCGAACAGGTATTAGCGTTAGACCCTGTTATCGAAGCAGTATCGGAATCATTTGCCAACAAACATCACGCTTTATTTTTAGGTCGCGGCGAACAATATCCGATCGCGCTTGAAGGCGCCCTTAAGCTAAAAGAAATATCTTATATTCATGCTGAAGCCTATCCATCTGGGGAGCTAAAGCATGGTCCACTGGCACTAGTTGATGAAGATATGCCCGTTGTAACCGTTGCTCCCAATAATGAATTATTGGAAAAATTAAAATCTAATTTACATGAAGTGCGCGCTCGCGGCGGTCAGTTATTCGTCTTTGCAGATCGTGATTCAGGATTTGTTAGTGAACCCGGGATCACAGTTATTGATATGCCGCATGTTCCCCAAAGCTTGGAAGCCATTATTTATACATTGCCATTACAGATGCTTTCGTATCATGTGGCATTACTAAAGGGGACTGATGTAGATCAGCCCAGAAACTTAGCTAAATCGGTTACGGTAGAGTAGAAAAAATGGTGCATTAAGAAGAGGGATTCATCCTCAGATGGGAAGGTCTGGGGTCACCTTGCTTATTATAGTCGCGAGTACGGCAGTATTTGTTCAAGTGATAACGCCAGAGCAGCATAGCTACATCCACCTTTTAATTCCCTTTACTCTGGGATCTTTGGCTCACTCAATTTGGGCAATAAGAAAATTTAAAATAACGGGCAATGTTCGATATCGTAATGCCCCTATATTTTCAATGATCGGTGGTTACGTGGGCGCTTTTACGCTTATGCCTGGGCATATTTTTCATCAATTAATTTTCGGTTAAAAGAACCTGTATTCGTCGATTAAATATATCGATGATGTCAGGGGCTTCTCAGCGAGGCTAGTCCCTCTTGCAGCTTCTGAAGATGATGCTGTAGTTGCGGCCCCTTTTTCTTTGCAACGCCAATCGCCAGTACGTCAATCACAGCAAGATGTGCGATTCGCGATGACAGTGGCGTATAGATTTTAATATCTTCCTTGGCATCGACTTCAATTGCGATACTTGCATTGCGGGCTATAGGTGAGCCGCTAGGTGCGATGGCAATAACAACGCCACCAGCCTGTTTAACTAACTCCATTGAATCTATTAAGGCCTGAGTGCGACCCGATTGAGAGATTGCTACAACGACATCTCCAGAATGAAGCGAAGTTGCGGACATATTTTGTAGATGGGGGTCGGAGTATGCAGCGGAGGTAATTTGCAGGCGGAAGAATTTATGCTGAGCGTCGAAAGCAACAGCGGCCGATGCGCCAAAGCCATAAAACTCTACCCGCTCGGCGGCACAAATAGCAGCAACGGCAGCATCGAGGCGTTCGATCACAAGGCTCTCCCGAACCTTTAATAAGGTGTCTACAGTCGAGTCAAACACCTTGTGGGTATATTCCCGGGTTGAATCCGTATCTGTTACAGCGATCTGGCCATAACTTGGGCTTGATGCCAGCTGTTGCGCCAGAGCAAGTTTAAAGTCTTGGAAACCATGACAGCCTACCGCGCGGCAAAAACGTACCACCGTTGGCTCGCTCACCTCCGCTTCTTGGGCGAGATCGACAATGCGCATGCGAATCACCTGCAAAGGGTTCTTGAGTACAAAGCCGGCGACCTTGCGCTCAGATTTGCGAAGTTCAGGGAGCGTATCGCTAATGGTTTGGGTGAGTTCAGCAGGTTTCATAATAAATCCAAAAACAAATTATGTAAAAAATTTACAAGAAAAGGCTTAGAAATACCAGTTTTGTAGTAAAAAAAGTGTATTAGACCGGATATACCCACTATATCGGGCAATAAATCTCGATTCTCAGGATTAAAAAGTAAAAAAGAAATTGCCGTTGCCCCGTATTTTGATCACTAAGTTGCTAGAATGCAGGCCTATGGACGTTACCCCAATACTCAATAATTTAAATCCTGCTCAGGAAGAAGCCGTTACCAGTGATAAGAAACACCTGCTGGTTTTGGCTGGCGCTGGCAGCGGTAAGACCCGCGTACTGGTTCATCGTATTGCCTGGAAGATTCAGGTCGATGGTCTCTCCCCCTACAGCATATTAGCGGTAACCTTTACCAATAAGGCCGCGCGGGAAATGCGTGAGCGTATTGACGATCTATTGGGCATGTCATTGCGGGGCATGTGGGTAGGCACCTTTCATGGTTTAGCCCATCGCCTGTTAAAAGCCCATTGGCGTGATGTAAACCTGCCAGAGAATTTTCAAATCCTCGATTCTGACGATCAGCTGCGACTGGTGAAACGAGTGATGCGCGCCATGGACCTCGATGAGCAGCGCTGGCCCCCCAAGCAGGCTCAGTGGTGGATCAATGGGCAAAAAGATGAAGGTCTGCGCGCCGCCCATATTCAAGAAGGTGGTGACCCCTACTTGGCAACAATGCTGCGCATCTATCGTGAGTATGAAGCCACTTGCGAACGTTTGGGTGTTATCGACTTTGCTGAACTTCTGTTGCGTGCTCTGGAATTATGGAAGAACAAACCAGAGGTGCTGGATCACTACCAGCAGCGCTTCCAACATATTTTGGTAGACGAGTTTCAGGATACCAATGCAGTGCAATATGCCTGGCTGAGAATACTGGCCGGCAAAGTGAGTGGCGTTACTGCAGTAGGCGATGATGACCAGTCTATCTATGGATGGCGCGGCGCTAAAGTTGAAAATATTCTTAGTTACGAACGAGATTTTTCCGATACCCATACGGTTAAGCTAGAGCAAAATTATCGCTCTACCTCTAATATTCTAAATGCGGCAAACGCCGTTATTTCAAAAAATGCTGAGCGTTTAGGCAAGAGCCTCTGGACCGATGCTGGCGAAGGTGAAGCTATTGCACTGTATGCCGCATTTAATGAACATGACGAGGCCCGTTTTATTGCCGATCGATTGCACAGCTGGAGCAATGATGGCAACCGCCGTGAAGACTCGGCAATTTTATATAGATCCAATGCGCAATCGCGCGTTTTAGAAGCGGCACTATTGCAGGCCGATATTCCCTACCGTATTTATGGTGGCCAGCGTTTCTATGAGCGCCTCGAAATTAAAAATGCCCTCTCCTATTTGCGCCTGATGTTAAATTGTCACGATGATGTCGCCTTTGAGCGGGTGGTTAATGTGCCGACTCGAGGCATTGGTGATCGCACCTTGGAGTTAATGCGAGAGTTAGCGCGTGAGCAGCAAACATCAATGTGGGGCGCTGCGGCTCTTATTGTTAAAGAAAAACGGCTGGCCGCGCGAGCCACTAATGCCATAGCGGTTTTTATAGAGTTGATTAATGAAATGAGCGGCCAACATGATGAGTTGCCGCTGGCAGAGCAAGCCGAGAATGCAATTGCCCACAGTGGTTTAATCGAAATGCATCGCCGTGAAAAAGGTGAGCGCGGCCAGGCGCGAGTTGAAAACCTCGAGGAATTAGTCAGTGCCTGTCGTAATTTTGAGGCAGAGGATAATGACTTGCCGGTGTTGCCGCAATTTCTAGATCAGGTGGCTTTGGATGCCGGCGATCGCCAAGCCGAAGAAGACGAGGATGCGGTGCAATTGATGACATTGCACAGCGCCAAAGGTTTGGAGTTTCCCTTAGTGTTTATCGCTGGGATGGAAGAAAATTTATTTCCTCACAAAATGTCCATTGATGAGCCGGGGCGTTTAGAGGAAGAGCGAAGGCTGGCCTATGTTGGCATTACCCGCGCTATGCAAAAACTTTATTTGACCTTCGCTGAGAGCAGATCCATTTATGGCAGTGAATCGTTTAACTCTGTGTCTCGATTTGTACGCGATATTCCCAAAGAGGTTATCGAAGAAGTCCGACTGCAAAATAATATCGCCAGGCCAACTAGCTATGCAGCTGGCGCGATACAAAGTGATGAGGGTGGTGATACGGGATTTGGTCTTGGTCAGCAGGTTTTCCATAATGTATATGGCGAAGGCGTTATCCTAAATTTTGAAGGCAATGGTCCACGGGCAAGGGTGCATGTCAGTTTTGAAGCTGTGGGCACAAAAATATTAATTTTGGCATCGGCGAACTTATCCGCTGTATAGACTTACAAAAATAAAAAGGGGTAAAAAATGCGCGTTGTAATCATGGTACTACTGTCACTGATTCTAGCCAGCTGCGGCGGCAAAGACGGAGACCCTGCAACTGCAGGCACTGTCGATATGCAAAAGATCTATAAGTGGAAGCTTGTCACCACTTGGCCAAAAAATTATCCCGGGCTGGGCACTGCGCCAGAAAACTTCGCTAAAAAAGTTGAGGCGATGAGTGGCGGTCGTATCCAAATAAAAGTGTTTGGTGCGGGCCAGTTAGTACCTGCCTTTGAAGTCTTTGATGCGGTTTCTCAAGGAACTGCGGAGATCGGTCATGGCGCAGCCTACTACTGGACAGGAAAGTCTAAAGCGACCGGGTTTTTTACCTCGGTACCCTTTGGTCTTAATGCTCAGGAAATGAATGGCTGGCTACATTATGGCGGTGGCTTGGAATTATGGCGCGAACTCTACTCTCCCTTTAATCTGATTCCTTTTGCTGGTGGCAGCACTGGGGTGCAAATGGCCGGTTGGTTTAACCGCGAGATTAATTCAATGGAAGATATAAAGGGCTTAAAAATGCGTATCCCAGGATTAGGCGGCGATGTCATTACTCGTGCCGGCGGTGTGTCTGTGACTATACCGGGGGGTGAACTCTACACCTCCATGCAGACTGGTGTGATTGACGCGACCGAATGGGTGGGGCCATACAATGATCTAGCATTTGGTTTTCATCAGGTGGCAAAATATTATTACTACCCAGGCTGGCATGAGCCAGGCTCGATTTTGGAATTGATTGTCAATAAAAATGCCTATACATCGCTACCGGCAGACCTTCAAGCGATTGTTGAAGGCGCAGCTCGAGCGGTTAATCAGGATATGCTCGATGAGTACACTGCGCGCAACAACAGTGCCTTAGTGGAGCTGGTTGAAACACATAGCGTTGATGTGAGAAAACTGCCTGACGACGTGATTGCCGAGTTACGTAGACTATCCGCTGAGGTGCTGGATGAGCTAGGACAGGATTCAGAAATCTCCGGTCGAATTGCTGAATCAGTAAAGGCATTTAAAAAACAGGCTATGGAATATCATGCTATTTCTGAAGAGGCCTATTACAAGGCGCGTAAAGAACAGTAGCCTATATGGTGAGTAAATTAAAAAAGGCTGGTGAATACCGGCCTTTTTTATGTGCTAAAGAATAACTCATTAGTGCTCACGGGCTCTAGTTTTTCCAGAATGTTGGGGTAAATAACACCAGCAGGGTGAAGATTTCTAAACGCCCTAACAGCATGCCCCAGCACAGCACCCATTTAGCAAAGCTGCTGATATCCGCATAGTTGGTTGCCACAGCGCCGAGACCGGGACCGAGATTGTTGAGCGCCGCAGCGGTAGCCGACCAAGCTGTGACATAGTCCAAACCAGATGCCAGCAATAACAACACCATCAGATAAAAGATTGCCAAATAGACACCAAAGAATGCCCAGATCGCATCTGCCACTCGCTCGGGAATTTGACGATTACTAATCTTGATCGGTAACAGGGCGTTCGGATGTACTAACCGGTATATCTCGCGGATAACCTGCTTGCCCAATATCAGCATACGTCCGATTTTAATACCGCCACCCGTAGAGCCAGCGCAGGCACCAAAGAAAGACAAAAACAATAAGAAGAATGGCAGAAAGGTCGGCCAGCTACTGAACTCTGTGGTGGAAAAGCCAGTGGTAGTCATAATCGATACCAGCTGGAAGGTACCCTGACTAATACTCTCGTTCCAGTTATAGGTGCCGCTGTAAAAAAGGTAGAGGCAAGTAATAACAATACCAATCAGCAGCAGATAGATGTACATGCGTGCCTCAGGATCCTGCCAATAGGAACTTAGGCTACGGTTGTGCCAGACTAAATAATGCAGCGCAAAGTTAAGGCCCGAGATGATCATAAAAAACATACAGATCGACATAATAAGGCCGCTATCAAAAAAGCCGATGCTCGCATCATGGGTAGAAAAGCCACCGATGGCGACGGTAGAAAAGCTGTGGCTAATGGCGTCAAAGCCGCTCATACCTGCGGCCCAATAAGCCAGTGCACAGGCGGCAGTTAGACCGAGATAGATACGGAATAGCACAGTCGCTGTTTCGGTGATACGTGGAGTCAGTTTGGAATCTTTGATCGGACCCGGAGTTTCTGCGCGATAGATCTGCATACCACCGACACCCAACATGGGCAAAATGGCAACGGCAATAACGACTATACCTATGCCGCCTAGCCACTGTAGCTGTTGACGATAGTAGAGAATTGATTTGGGCAGATCGTCCAGTCCAGATATTACGGTTGCACCCGTGGTGGTCAAGCCAGAGACTGACTCAAACAGCGCGTTCATAAAGTTTAGTTGCAGCGCCTCTGAAAGCATCAGGGGCAAGGCGCCAAAGGTGCTCAGTACCAGCCAGAAAAACACTGTGACAATAAAGCCATCGCGGGTGCGCAGCTCACCGCTACTGTTTCGCGAGGGTAACCAGAATGCCATGCCCACGAGTAGAGTGATGGCAAAGGCTGACAAAAATGTTGAGGAGGTATTCTCGCTAAACAGCCAGCCGACAAAAATAGGTGTCAGCATGGTGAGACTGAAGATCATCAGCAGTATGCCAAGAACTCGGGCGATAACGGCAATATGCATAGCGACTTACGTCCTAGAAAAAGGAGAAGTTAACGGCAAACAACTTCTCGACAGCTTTGGTGTTTTCTTTATCGACCACAAACACAATAACATGGTCATTATTCTGAATAACGGTGTCATGATGGGCAATAATTACCTCACCATCACGTACCAGTGCCGCCAGTGTAGCGCCCGGGGGCGATTTAATATCGCCGATCGCACGGCCTACAACCTTAGAACTTTTTTCATCACCATGAACAATAATTTCTAGGGCTTCAGCAGCACCACGTCTAAGTGAGTGCACGCTTACAGTATCGCCTCTGCGAACATGGGTAAGCAGCGAACTCGTTGTTGCCTGCTGTGGCGAGATAGCGATATCAATTTCGCCGCCCTGCATCAAATCGGCGTAAACCGGATTGCTGATTAGGGTCATGACCTTGCGCGCGCCTAAACGCTTGGCTAGCAGCGATGCCATAATATTGACTTCGTCATCATTGGTTAGAGCGAGAAATACATCGGTCTTATCGATGTTCTCATCCAGCAGTAATTCTTGATCTGTGGCTGAGCCTTTCAATACCACAGCCCTATTCAACTGCTCAGAGAGGAATGCTGCGCGGTTGGCTGAGAATTCAATAATCTTGATATTGTATTCTTCTTCCAAAGCCTTGGTCAGGCGGAAGCCAATATTACCGCCACCGGCAATCATCAGCCGACGATAGGGTTTTTCAAGGCGGCGCAATTCGCTCATCACTTTGCGAATATTCTGTTTAGCGGCAATAAAGAATACTTCATCACCGTCTTCAATCACTGTGTCACCCACGGGGAACAGAGCACCATCTTTGCGGAAGATGGCAGCGACTCGGGCATCCACATTGGGTATATGTTCTTTTAATGTGCGCAGCTCTTGGCCGACTAAAGGACTATTAGCCACGGCACGCAATGCCACTAGTTGCAGTGCGCCATCGGCGAAATCTAGTACTTGCAGTGCGCCGGGTTGTTCGACCAATCTACGGATATAGTTGGTCACTACCTGTTCTGGTGTGATCATCACATCGACAGGCATATGCTTATCATTAAACAGCAGGTTCTTATATTTTGGATTGGTGTAATTTTGTGCGCGGACCCGAGCAATTTTGGTTGGGGTGTGAAATAGCGAGTAGGCGACCTGACAGGCGATGATATTAATTTCATCGCTGTTAGTGACAGCGACCAGCATATCGGCATCTTCAATACCGGCTCTGACCAGCACATCTGGATAACAGCCGGTGCCAATTACTGTGCGAATATCGAGTCGGTCCTGCAGCGCACGCAGCGCGTTATCGTTGATATCGACAACGGTGATATCGTTGTATTCGCGGGCTAAGTTTTCTGCCAGTGTTGCGCCAACCTGCCCAGCGCCGACTATTACTATTTTCATTATTATCCCGAGTCGCTTAAATCAAAGCTTGCTGAGTCTTGAGTAATAAAAACCATCGTTACCATTCACCCGTGGAAATAGTTGCCGCCCATGGTCTGTTGCTACTCCCCAGTTCGCGTCAATGGTCAGTACTTCTGCATCATTGTGTGAGCGGACAAAATTCTTAATAATTTCATCGTTCTCATCGGACAGTATCGAGCAGGTTGCGTAGAGTAAAATACCGCCCGGCTTCAATGTTTGCCACAGGCTGGCTAATATCTGCCCCTGAATGGCTGCTAGCTTATCAATATCCGCGGGTTTGCGCAGTATTTTGATATCTGGATGACGACGAATAACGCCACTGGCTGAACAGGGTGCATCCAGCAGTATTCGATCATAGCTATTTCCATCCCACCAGCCGTCTAAATCGTTGGCATCAGCTGCCTTTAAGTCGGCCTCTAATTCAAGTCTGGTCAGGTTTTCTTCCACTCGGACTAAGCGGCGTGGCTCCAGGTCAATGGCCAATAACGACTGCAGGTCTGGTTGGCTCTCGAGAATATGACAGGTCTTGCCGCCGGGTGCGCAGCAGGCATCTAGCACTCGCTGCCCTTTGTCGAGCATCAGTAGATTAGCGGCTAACTGGGCAGCCTCGTCCTGAACGCTGACATGGCCATTACTAAAGTTGGGCAACTCGCTGACGTCGCAGGGGCGATCAAGCAAAATGCCCTGATCACTATGCGGCGTAGCGCTAGCGGGAATGTCAGCTTGAGCAAGACAATCGAGATAGTCTTGACGCGAGTTACGCAGGGCATTGGTTCGCAATGTCATAGGGGCGCGTTGATTATTGGCCGCAATAATCTTTGTGGCTATTTCTTGGGGCCAGGAATCGTGGATTTTCTTTAGCAACCACTTTGGATGAGCTGTTTGAAATACAGCATTATCAGCCTGTCCCTCTATTAGGCCCTGTTGTTGACGCTGGAAATTTCGCAGCACCGCATTGACCAAGCCCTTTGCCCAGGGCCGATTGAGTTTGCTTGCGGCGGAAACGGTTTCATTAATAATGGCATGCTCCGCGATGCGCATATGCATCAGCTGATATATCCCGCAGGCCACCAGCCCCTGAATCTCCAAATCTTTCTCACGCAGAGGCTTTTGAATCAGACTTTTAAGCAGGATACTAATTTGTGGGTACCACCGCATGGTGCCGAAGCACAGCTCTTTTAACAGCGAACGGTCTTTTTCGTCGACCTTTTCACTGTACTCGGGCAATAGTGCAGAAAGGGATCGACCGCGCAAAACGCCGGAGATGACCTCGGCTGCTGCCGCTCTGGTATTGAGAGTTTTATTATTTTTGCCAGCCATAAATTATTGATTGAACTGTTTGTCAGGGGCGAACAGCTCAGCCCGTGATCTAAGAATCTCGGATACCGGCATTCGAGATTTGCCCGCAAGTTGTATTTCTGTCAATAAAAGACAGCCCTGCCCACAGGCTACCAATAGGCCATTATTATCTGCAGCCAGTATCTGGCCTGGTGAGGCTTGCTGTTCAGATGCGACCTGCGCCCCCCATATCTTCACTCTCTGGCCGCCTATCTCTGTGTAGGCCGCAGGGAATGGATTAAAGGCACGGATACGCCGATCAATCATTGCTGCTGACTCTGACCAATTGATCAACGCTTCTATTTTGTCTATTTTTTTGGCGTAAGTACTCTGGTCATTGTCCTGCGCAGTGGCAACGGCGGTGCCGGCTTCTATCTTATCGAGAGTTCCCAATAGTGCGGGTCCGCCCAGCGCGGCGAGTTTGTTATAGAGCGAACCACTGGTTTCATTCGCATCTATAGTGCAGCGGGTAATAGTCAACATGGCGCCAGTATCTAGACCGGCGTCCATCTGCATAATAGTGATGCCTGTCTCATTGTCGCCAGCCTCGACCGCGCGCTGAATAGGAGCGGCACCGCGCCAGCGTGGCAGGATGGAACCATGCACATTGATACAGCCAAGCTTTGGAGTATCCAAAATAACCTGTGGAAGAATGAGACCATAGGCCACAACCACCATAATATCTGCCTGCAAGCGGGCAAGAATGGCCTGTTGCTCGGCGTCTTTTAACGATTGGGGTTGGTAAATATCTAGATTGTTTTGCGCGGCAAATAATTTAACCGGGCTGGCCATGAGCTTTTTGCCACGTCCGGCTGGCCGGTCGGGTTGGGTATAAACCGCAACAATATCATGTTGGCGGATTAGCGCCTGAAGATGAGTCGCGGCGAAATCTGGAGTTCCTGCGAAAATTATCTTCAAGCGGTCGCCTATGCCCTTTGTTTTTTGAGCTTGGTACGAATGCGCTGTCGCTTTAAGGGAGACAGATAATCAACGAATAGCTTGCCTTCCAAATGATCAATTTCATGTTGAATGCAAACGGCCAACAGACCATTGGCTTCCTCTTCAAATGCATTGCCATCACGATCTAGTGCACGAATAATCACATGGACTGGGCGATCGACCGGCTCATAGAAACCTGGTACTGACAGGCAGCCCTCTTCATAGGGGCTAGTTTCTGGCTCCAGCACTTCAATTTCCGGGTTGATAAATACCCTTGGCTGGCTTTTGTCTTCAGATAGATCCATCACGATAACGCGCTGATGCACATCGACCTGAGAAGCCGCTAAACCGATACCATTGGCATCTGCCATGGTTTCAAACATGTCATCAATCAGATTTCTGATGCTGTCATCGACCACCGTTACTGGCGCAGCTTTAATGCGCAATCGGGGGTTTGGATATTCAAGAATGTTTAGTCTGGCCATAGCGAATGTGATGGATTTCTAGAAAATTAGTTAAAAGCATTGCTACCATTAGATTAATACGGAAGCATCTCCATGGTTTCATGTCTCTCAAGGCGAGATTATACATTAGGGGAAAGGACTCGACATGAAAAAAATTGTACTTGGATTTATGCTGTTAGTTAGTGCAGCGATCAGTACGCAGGGAGCAGAACAGCATCAGCTTCTCAATGAAGATATACCCGATCAATATGAGGTAGAAAAGGGTGATACTCTCTGGGATATTGCAGCAATTTTTCTTCGCGACCCTTGGATGTGGCCTGAAATTCGGCATGCTAACCAGCAAATCGACAACCCCCACCTTATACACCCCGGTGATTTAATTTCCCTAGTCTATATCGATGGCAAGCCGCGCTTACAGGTTAATCGCAGTCGTGAGTATAAATTATCTCCGCAGATTCGCACTATCGATCACCAGCAAGCCGTCGCCGCCCTGCCCCTCGATACTATTGATAATTTTCTGTCCAAAAGCCTTGTCACCAGTAGTGCTGAGCTCAATGCAGCGCCCTACGTGCTGGGCGGTTATGAGCGCCGTCTGTTGATGGGTATGGGGGATGATTTTTATGCTCGGGGCGACTTTACTGACAACCAGCTGAACTACGGCATCTATCGTCGCGGTGACCCCTATATTGAACCCTCTACCGGGGAAGTTCTGGGGCTGCGGGCTGAAGATGTGGGCTCTGCCAAGGTTAAGGCGGTAAAAGACAGTATTGCTACCCTTGGCGCGACCCGCTCTGTTGGTGAAATTCGTTTTAAGGACCGCCTGCTTAGCCACGAGCAGCGGAGCCTTGTATCGTCCTTCTATCCTCGGGCCCCCAAAGATAAAGTTGCCGGTGTGGTGTTAAATGTTGAGGGTGGCGTGCGTAATGCTGGAGCGCTTGATGTTGTTGCACTTAATCGTGGCAATCGCGATGGTCTACAAGCTGGCGACACTCTGGCTATTTATAAGGAAGGCGAAATGATCAAAGATCGGATAGCGGATGAGCGCATTCGTCTGCCCGATGAGCGTATCGGTTTATTAATGGTGTTTTCCACTTATGAAAAAATGAGTTTTGGGTTGGTAATGCAGGCCGATAGGCAGCTCGATATTGGCGATCTCGTTCGCAACCCATAGCATTAAACCTTCTGTGTGCTCTTGCCTTGCCACAAAAACCTCGGCTTGAATAATATAGGAATGGATCATGGCATGTGCAGACGCCCTCGAAACCCACTATGCTTTGGTCGCGCAGTATCTGGCACAATTTCCACCTAAACTACAGTCCCAGCTAGTTGACCAGACAGGCAGCTATACCGCTTTATTTACCGAGCCAGCAGAGTGTTTTGCCTCTCAATTTCAAGAGGCTATTCGATGGGTACAGGAGGGCTATCATAGGCAACATTGGTCGCATCGGCTCAATTTCACCCTGCAAGTTATTGAGCGTGTTGGTGCTCGAATCATTCCCATCACCTCGCCAGATTACCCGCAGCAACTTAAACAGATAAGCAGCGCCCCACCATTGCTCTATGTGCGAGGCGAAATCGACAGTCTACATTTACCCCAGATCGCTATAGTCGGCAGTCGTCGTATGACACGAGGTGGCGAGAGCAATGCGCTGCGGTGGAGCCGGTTTTTGGCAAGCAGTGGATTTGTTATTACCAGCGGTCTGGCAATGGGGGTGGATGGGTGCGCCCATCGCGGAGCGCTGGATGCTGCGGCCGGCAAAACCATTGCGGTGATGGCGACGGGCATAGAGAGTATCTATCCTCGGCAGCACGCCGAGCTTGCGGCACAGATTTTAGACTCTGGCGGAACATTGATTACCGAGTTTCATCCCAATGAAAACCCCCTGCCAACCCATTTTCCAAGGCGCAACCGCATTATTAGCGGACTGAGTCTCGGGGTCTTAGTTATAGAGGCCGCGGTAAAAAGTGGCTCTTTAATTACCGCTCGCTATGCACTGGAGCAAAATCGAGAGGTGTTTGCCATACCCGGCTCTATCCACAACCCTCAGAGTCGAGGTTGCCATCTACTGATCAAGCAGGGTGCACATCTAGTGGAGTCTGCCGACGATATTATCTCTGAGCTGGGTGGTGCTCTTGCAGCGGTTGCGGCGACGGTTAAAAAAACCCAGCTAAAACAGCCAATATTGGATCAGCAGGAGGACGACTTACTCAAGATATTAGGTTTTGATCCTGTTGATTTAGATAGCCTTGGACGAGAGACTAATTTGCCGGTTGAGAAACTCTCCGAGCTTCTTGTTGGCCTTGAGTTAAAGGGCATAATTTGCAATGAAAATGGTTTTTATCAGCGTCTGACCTAGCCGCAGTCATACAGTCCTGTTGCACCTGTTCTAAAGTTCCGGTAGCCTGCGCAATTCTTCAAAAAGGAGCCCTTAAATGAGCAAACCCTTCGTAGCAATATTGATGGGATCTGATTCTGATCTACCAGTAATGGAAGCCAGTTTTGCAGTCCTAAAGCAGTTCGACATTCCCTTTGAAGTGAAGGTAACTTCAGCCCACCGTACTCCGGAAGCTACCCATAGCTTTGTAACCGATGCTGACGCGCGCGGTTGCGCGGCCTTTATCTGTGCTGCAGGTATGGCGGCACACCTTGCTGGTGCTGTTTCGGCGACTACATTAAAACCTGTTATCGGCGTGCCTATTAATGGATCGCTGGACGGTTTGGATGCGCTGTTATCAACGGTACAGATGCCTGGCGGAATTCCCGTTGCCACTGTTGCTATTGGTAAAGCAGGAGCAAAAAACGCAGCCTATCTAGCCGCCCAAATTATTGGTGTTGGCGACCCTGAAATGCATCAAAAATTGATCGCTGAGCGTGCGGCCAATGCAGCGGCCATTATTGCCAAAGATGCGGCTCTTCAGGAAAAGCTGAAAAATAGCTGATCACAGCAGTGATCAATTGGTGCAATCACCCCAAAATCTGCCGTGCAGCGACTGAGTTGCAGACCGAGGGTGTGATTGCCTATCCTACCGAAGCAGTATGGGGCCTGGGCTGTGATCCATGGTCTCAGTCTGCTGTATATAAAATTCTTAGCTTAAAGCGTCGCTCCGAGGCCAAGGGCCTCATCTTGATTGCCTCTGATATTGATCAGCTTGCGCCTTTTTTACAGGGACTTGATGAGGATCATCGGGTGCGCATGTTAATGGATTACAATAAGCCAGTAACTTGGCTGGTTCCTGATAATGGCGCAGCGCCAAATTGGATCGTTGGTGCACATGACACAGTTGCGCTGCGCATTACTACTCATCCAGTAGCCGCAGCTTTATGCCAACTATTTGCCGGCCCTCTGGTATCGACATCGGCGAACCCTCAGGGTTTACCTGCTGCTACCACCGGACTTAAAGTGAGGAGCTACTTTGGCCGTGGTGTTGATTATCTGGCGCCAGGCAATGTTGGGCAGTCGCAGCAAGCCAGTGAAATTCGCCACCTAATAACCTCAGAGGTCATCCGTCCGGGATAATATGCAGCAAATCGATAAAAATCTGGTTAAAGACTATCTGCTGGCATTGCAAGACAGCATCTGTGATGCGTTGCAATCCGAAGATGGTGCTGAATGGCAAGAGGATAGCTGGGTTCGCGAGGAAGGCGGTGGCGGGCGCAGTCGTGTTGTGGTCGATGGTCCGGTAATTGAGAAGGGCGGGGTTAATTTCTCCCATGTCTTTGGTGATCAGATGCCCGCGTCGGCGACGCAAAACCGTCCAGAGCTGGCAGGCCGCAGCTTTGAGGCGATGGGCGTTTCTCTGGTAATTCATCCCAATAACCCCAATGTGCCGACTTCCCATGCCAATGTACGTTTCTTTATCGCCGAAAAAGAAGGCGCAGACCCTGTATGGTGGTTTGGCGGTGGCTATGACCTCACGCCCTACTACGGTAATCAAGACGACTGCACTCATTGGCATCAGACCGCCAAAGAGGCCTGTGACCCCTTTGGCTTGGCGCTTTATCCGCGCCTAAAGCAATGGTGCGACGACTATTTTTATCTAAAACATCGCGGCGAGCCGCGAGGTATTGGCGGGCTGTTCTTTGATGACTTCAACGAGCCGGGTTTTGAACAGAGTTTTGCCTTTATGCGCAGTGTAGGCGACAGCTTTGTCAAAGCTTATGTGCCGATTTTGCAGCGTCGCCGCGACCTGCCCTTTGGTGAGCGCGAGCGCAACTTTCAGCTCTACCGTCGCGGCCGCTATGTAGAGTTTAATCTGGTCTATGATCGAGGCACCCTTTTTGGGCTACAAACTGGTGGACGCACTGAATCCATTTTGATGTCGCTACCACCCCTAGTCCGTTGGGAGTACGATTGGAACCCTGAGCCTGGCAGTGCCGAGGCCGAGCTTTACGAGCAATTTTTAATCCCTCGCGACTGGATTTAAGATGTCTGAAAAATACGCCGTTTTTGGCAACCCAATAGAGCACAGCAAGTCTCCAGAGATTCATCGAGCTTTTGCCGATCAAACTGGCCAGGCGATTGAGTACCGACGGCAGCTGGTTGATGTAGAGGGTTTTTCTGCAGCAGCCGACGCGTTTTTTCATGCTGGCGGCAAGGGTCTCAATATCACTGTGCCATTCAAACTTGACGCCTACAGCTATGTGTCTCGAACCACCCCAAGAGCAAGGCGTGCCGGCGCAGTGAATACGCTGGCCATGCAGGCAGATGGCACAGTACTGGGTGATACCACCGATGGCGTGGGCCTAGTTAATGATATTAAAACTAATCTGGGCTGGGAGATCTGCGCAAAACGAGTGCTTATTTTGGGTGCTGGGGGTGCGGTGCGCGGCATTTTAGAAGCCATGCTAGAAGAACAGCCGCAGCACATAGTGATTGCCAACCGCAGTGTTGATAAAGCCTTACAGCTATCCAAAGGATTTGCTGAGCTGGGTTATGTTTTGGGCTGTGGTCTCGATGTGCTTGATGGTCAGGAGTTCGATCTGATTATTAATGGCACCAGCGCCAGTCTGAAGGGCGGTATGCCGGCCCTGCCTGACAGCTTGTTGGGCAGTCCTTCCGAAACAGCCCGCTGCTATGACTTGATGTATGGCGCTGAGCCAACTCCATTTATAACCTGGGCACGACGCGGCGGCGCGCCGACCACCGATGGTTTGGGTATGCTGGTGGAGCAGGCTGCTGAGTCATTTAATCTTTGGCGTGGTGTTCGCCCTGAGACAAAATCTGTTATTCAATACTTAAGGTCGCTTCTTTAACCTTGCGTCAGGGTCTCTTGTTCCTGTAAATACTGGTCTTTTAGCTTCACATAATTGGCCGGGGAATAGGTAAAAAAGCCCCGTTCTTTATCTGACAGTTGGCGCATTTGCTTGCATGGGTTGCCGACATAAACAAAGCCGCTCTCCAGGGTTTTGCCCGGTGGCACCATGCATCCAGCGCCAATAATTACTTCATCTTCAACAACCGCGCCGTCATTTACGATAGCGCCACTACCCACCAGAATTCTGTCGCCCAGAGTACAGCCATGCAGTACCGCGCGGTGGCCAATGACAACATCATCACCAATGGTCAGGGGAAAGCCACCCGGATTAAAGTCAGAGGCATGGGTGATATGCAGCACCGCATTATCCTGAATATTGGAGCGGGCGCCCACCGCAATCGAGTGCATATCGCCGCGAATAACTGCGCCGGGCCACACTGAGGAATCATCCCCGAGGCTGACATTCCCAATAACTGTTGCGGCCGGATCTACGTAAACACGTTGACCGAGTGTAGGCGAAATTCCCCTGTGGGAGCGAATTGAGTGATCCATATGCAGTAATGCCCGATATAATAGAGGTTCCTATTGTGGTGATGTATTGATGGCTTTTTCAACTAAAAAACGATTTATTGCAGGTGTTACCTGCCCTAAGTGTGCCGAAATGGACAAAATGCAGGTCTATACCGAGGCCGGTGTCGATTATAGAGAATGTGTTAGCTGTGGTTTTAAAGATGAGATGCGCCTGTCTTCAGCACCTCGCGAGGTCGAAACGCGGGTAAATATTAGTAGTGATGATATTGCCAGTCAGACTCAGCCGGTAAAATTAATGGATCCTAAGGGGTAGCGCTTCAGTCGCTGGCGACATAAGCGCGCCTTGGGTTTTACATCAGTGGCGGCGCACTCGCGAATTTTGGCTCTTAAAGAGTAGGCGAATATTTGAAGACTCTGTGAGGCAGGGATAGCGGGTTACCGGATCATTGCCAAGGGTTGCCAAATAGGATGAGATTTTTCTTTCTAGGCTGGCATCTCTCGCGATAGCGCTGATCAGTTTTTTGTTGAGCAATTGAATGGCGCCGTCTATCTGGTTGGCAAAGGGTTCGCCAATAATATGGTGAACAATCAGATTAGAGCGAGTCATATCGATGGGAATAATTGGGCAGTTGTAACTGATCTTGAGAACATCATTTAGCTCTTCCAATAGGCGGTGTGCTAGATAGGCTTGATACATATTGGCTTCTAGCCCTTCTTCTAAAGAGACGATCTCAAGCGGCGCACCGAGGAACTCCCGCGCGGCCTTAGTCTGCTGAGCAATCTCACCGCTGATATCAGCGGCGGACAAGAAATCTTCAAAGCCGGTGATGAAATCTGGCGCTAACTCAACATAGCGTCCAATAAACGAGGCCAGTGCCACCATGCCATCATCGTCGCGCAATCTAATAGAATGATGCAGATTCGCTACCCGTTCATTTAAAAAGGCAACTAGGAATCCACTGGTGTGCGCTGAAAGTGCCAGCATAAAAAGGGTCTCGTTTTAGCTAAAATATCTATTTACGAAGCTTATATTCACTAGTGGCCATTCTGATGCGAATGCCGACCTTCATTTTAAATCTAGCAGATTTTAGGCCCCCTGCCACAGAGATTACGGTTTTTGCCCAACAGGCAGACTCAAACGCTGAATTTTGCGCTTTAATTTGATCACATTCTGGCTAGTGAAACGTATAGTCTTTTGCTACAATCGCCGCGCTTTTAAAGGGGCCAGCGACAATTATGGGCTAGGCCAGTAAAGCAAAAGCTTTAATTTCTAATTTACCACGGAGAAACAAGCGATGTTGAAAAGAGCGCAAGCACTTTTCTTGGGTCTGCTGAGTCCAGCCGTTGCACTTGCAATGGCCGGCAGCGTTAGTGCGGAGAGTACAACGCGGCAGCTCAATATGCCTCAGGGAGTGACAGAAGTCAGTCAAGCAGCCTACGATATTCACATGATTATGATGTGGATCTGTACCGTCATTGGTATAGCCGTATTTGGCTTTATGTTTTACGTCATGTATGCGCACCGCAAATCACGCGGCGCTGTGGCGGCAAACTTCCACGAACATCATGTTGTTGAATTGATTTGGACTATTGTTCCAGCGCTCATTTTGATCGTTATGGCAATTCCAGCAACTAGTGCGCTGCTAAAGGTGTATGACACTGAAAATGCAGACATTGATATCAAGGTAACTGGATATCAATGGAAATGGCAGTACGAATATATCGGCGAAGGCGTCAAGTTCATGAGTGAACTGCGCACCTCCCAGGATGAAATCTACGGCCGCACACCGAAAGGTGAGCATTACCTTCGCGAAGTGACTCAGCCTCTGGTTATTCCAACGGGTAAAAAAGTTCGCTTCCTAATCACAGGTAATGACGTAATCCACAGCTGGTGGGTCCCCGACTTCGGTGTTAAGCGCGATGCGGTGCCAGGACTGTTTACTGCCGCTTGGGCAAAAACAGATGTTCCAGGCACTTATGTTGGTGAATGTACTGAGCTCTGTGGTATCGGCCACGCCTTTATGCCTGTTGTTGTAGAAGTAAAAGAAGAAGCTGAATACAACGAATGGTTGGCAGGCAAAAAAGAAGAAGCTGCTATCTATGCGTCGACTATCGGCAAAGAGTGGACGTTCGACGAGCTGATGGTTCGTGGTGAGGAAGTTTATGAGCGTTCATGTGCTGGCTGTCACCAGAGCGATGGTAACGGCATTCCTGGCGTGTTCCCTGCGTTGAAAGACAGTCCAATAGCGTTGGGCGCAAAAGAAGGTCATATCGCCGTGCTTATTGATGGCGTAGCTGGCACTTCGATGCAGTCATTTGCTGATCAGCTTTCTGAAGTTGATATTGCGGCGGTCGTTCACTACGAGCGCAACGCATGGGGCAACGATGTTGGCGATTTAACACAGCCAATCGATGTTCTTAACTACAAACAAGGCCAATAGGGGAGTATTTGATATGGCACATGGTCCCGCAACTCTGGCTGATGGCTGGGGAAAATATATAAGTCGTTGGGTCTTTACGACCAATCATAAAGATATTGGCACACTGTACCTATGGTTCAGCTTCGCCATGTTTATTATGGGCGGCGCATTCGCAATGATTATTCGCGCAGAGCTCTTTCAGCCTGGTATGCAGCTTATCAAGCCTGAGTTCTTTAACCAGATGACCACCATGCATGGTTTGGTCATGGTGTTTGGTGCGATTATGCCGGCTTTTGTCGGCCTAGCTAACTGGTTGATTCCGATGATGATCGGTGCGCCAGATATGGCATTGCCACGCATGAACAACCTGAGCTTCTGGATTCTTCCGTTCGCATTTGCGATCTTGACTTCCACATTATTTATGGAAGGCGGTGGTCCTAACTTTGGTTGGACATTCTACGCACCACTTTCAACCACCTATGCACCGGATACAGTGAACTACTTTATCTTTGGTGTGCATATTATGGGTGCATCATCAATCATGGGCTCCATTAACATTATCGCTACGGTAATGAATATGCGCGCTCCTGGCATGACCTACATGAAAATGCCATTGTTCGTATGGACTTGGGTTATCACTGCGTTCTTGCTGGTAGCCGTAATGCCAGTACTGGCCGGTGCTGTAACCATGATGTTGATGGATATTAACTTCGGTACCAGCTTCTTTGATGCTGCTGGTGGCGGTGATCCAGTACTGTTCCAGCACGTGTTCTGGTTCTTCGGTCACCCTGAGGTATATATTATTATCCTGCCCGCCTTTGGTGTAGTTTCGCAGATCATCCCAACGTTTAGCCGCAAGCCGCTGTTTGGTTACTCGTCAATGGTTTATGCCACTGCCGCGATTGCCTTCCTGTCGTTTGTTGTTTGGGCTCACCACATGTTTACCGTGGGTATGCCAATCGCCGGTGAGCTGTACTTTATGTACGCCACCATGCTGATTGCGGTGCCAACAGGTGTGAAGGTATTTAACTGGATCACCACCATGTACCGTGGCTCACTGACGTTTGAAACGCCCATGCTGTTCAGTATTGCTTTTGTAATCCTGTTCACCTTCGGCGGTTTCACCGGAATGATGCTGTCGATTGCAGCAGCGGACATGCAGTACCACGACACCTACTTTGTAGTCGCCCACTTCCATTATGTAATGGTTGCTGGTGCGGTATTCAGTGGCACAGCGGCGGTTTATTACTGGCTGCCAAAGTGGTGTGGCAAGATGTATGACGAAACCATGGGCAAGGTTCAGTTTTGGATCGCTTTTATCGGTTTCAACATTACCTTTATGCCGCAGCATTTCTTAGGTCTGGCAGGTATGCCACGTCGTTACGCTGATTACGGCCTGCAGTTTGCAGACTGGAACATGGTCTCAAGCATAGGTGCATTCATGTACGGTGGTGCTCAGATTTTGTTCCTGTTTAACGTAATCCGCACTATCGGCTGGGGCAAGCCAACAGACGATCCGAAGGTTTGGGAAGGTGCAGAAGGACTGGAGTGGACATTGCCCACACCAGCGCCGTACCACACATTCTCTACTCCACCGAAAGTTAAGTAAGAGACTAATAAGCATGTCGGCGCACCCTAATAATCGCACGCTACTGGCGAAGCTGATCGCCTTGGCAGCCGCCATGTTTATGTTTGCAATATTTGTGTTGCCGCCGCTCTATGATCTTTTTTGTGAGATCACTGGGATTGGTGGCAAAACAGATGGCGCATACACAGCAGTAGCAGTAGAAGTAGATACGTCGAGAGATATTGAAGTGCAGTTTGTTGCGACCAATAACGCAACCATGCCTTGGGATTTTTATCCCATTGAAGAACGAGTAGTGGTTCATCCGGGCGAGTCTCGCGCAGTGGTTTTCTATGCCCATAATCGAACCGGGCAAGATATGTTGGGCCAAGCCATTCCAAATGTTCTGCCCAATAATGCCACAGACTACTTCCACAAAACGGAATGCTTCTGCTTTAACAATCAGCCACTGGCTGCAGGCGAGAGTGCTGAGCTAGCGTTGGTGTTTATTGTAGATCCAGATCTACCGCCCAGTGTTAATACAGTAACACTGTCCTACACAATGTTTGATATAACAGATCGTGCCGTAGCGCAGATCTCACAAGTACAGTAAACGGAGAGTAACAATGTCAACTGAAGGTACTTATTACGTTCCCGACCAGAGTAAATTGCCCATATTTGCGGCAACCGGTATGGGTGTAATGGCTTATGGCGCAGCCTCATGGGTGTTGGAAGGTGGTTCCTCCACGATCTTCCTGATTGGCTCATTGATTATGGCCGCCGTCTTGTACAAATGGTGGAGCATCGTCATTGATGAAAATATGCGCGGTCTTGCCAGCCCACAGCTCAAGCACTCCTATGTTCTGGGTATGCTGTGGTTTATCTTCTCTGAAGTCATGTTCTTTGCCTGCTTCTTTGGTGCCCTCTTCTACGTTCGTGTTCTGGTCAACTCTTGGATTGGCGGTGAAGCGGCTGTTGGTTGGTTCGACGACACTCCAACTGATGCTGCAGCAGCGAATGCTCAGCATCTATGGCCTGGCTATGAAGCTGCATGGCCGCCTATGATCACTCCGGATCAGGCAGTCAACGGTGACGCAGCACAGTTTAAGGGCCCAGATCAAAATATGAGCTTCCCTGGTTGGGATCGCATCCTGCACTGGTTGCCCCTGTGGAACACATTGGTTCTGATTACCTCAAGCGTCACTGTGCATATTGCGCATACAGCACTGAAAGATGACAACCGCAAAAAGTTCAATACCTGGTTAGGTATCACCGTAGCACTGGGTATCTTCTTCCTGTTCTTGCAGGTTGAAGAATATATTGAAGCCTATCAGCATATGGGTCTGACGCTTGAGTCTGGTATCTATGGAACCACCTTCTTTATGTTGACCGGTTTCCACGGCATGCACGTGACCCTAGGGACCGTGATGTTATTGATTCAGTGGATACGAGGGCTAAAAGGTCACTTCACCCATGATGATCAGTTTGGCTTTGAAGCTGCGTCTTGGTACTGGCACTTTGTTGATGTGGTATGGGTCGGCTTATTCCTCTTTGTATACGTGCTCGCGTAAACAGCTTTAGAGGTACCGAAGCGGCCAGGCATTCCCTGGCCGTTTTCATCTGTGGCCTAAAATTACTGCTTTGGTGGAGTGTTTAGAGGATAAGGTGTTGTTGCCTCTGGGTGCAGTTGCCGATCCCAGGGAGCTTTACTGCTAAGCTGACCGGTGTAGGCGCCATAGAAAATCGTCGCAATCAACAGAGCGGCAAGCGTGATACGCAGGCCCAGCGCAAACAATAGGCGGCGCTTAGAATTGCCCAGATCTTTGACCAGAAAGCGCAGGCCGCTAAATAGGCTGATAACCACGGCAATAAACAGTACAACGATAATAGTCTTTAACAGCATGGTATTGACCACTCTTGTAAAAGGTTGGAATTTAAACACAGATGAACATTAAGCCCCACATATCTACGCAGCGATTTCACTGGCAGCCCAATAAAAAACTATTGTTACTGAGCCTATGCCTGTTTCCGTTGCTGATCACGTTAGGGTTTTGGCAATTAGATCGGGCTGACGAGAAGCAGCGTATTCTTAATCAATACAACGCTAATCAGCAGGCTGCACCGGCTACTATTGACGATTTAGTTGGTGATGCCAACTTGCAGTATCGCAGTGCCTGGTTGTCGGGAGAGTTAGATGCAAGCCGTCGACTAATTCTCGACAATCGCGTCAAGAATGGTCGACCCGGCTATGAAATACTTGAAGCGCTCACTGTTGCTGGGCTAGACCAAAAAATATTAGTTAATCGTGGCTGGGTTCCGGCTTCGCTGGATCGTAATAGGCTGCCAGATATTAAGGCCGTCGCCGGTACAGTTCAGCTGCGCGGCGCTCTGTACCAGACATTGGGTGGCTACCGCCTTGATGATGGCATTGCCCTCGTCAACCAATGGCCGGCCCGTGTGGGATGGGTTTCAGCTGTCCGTGCAGAGGAACTATTTGGTCAGGCGTTTTTCTCCTATCAGTTGCGTCTGGATCAAGACAGTCCGGGCGCACTGCAGACGGGCTGGGCCACCGTGTCAGTTCAGCCAGCCAAGCACACCGGTTATGCCGTGCAATGGTTCGTTATGGCACTGGTACTATTAATCATGACGGTGGTCGCCAATTCCAATTTGGCGGACAGGTCAAAACGGCGCGCCGGCACATAAACTAGGCGTGAAGCTTTTCCAGTAAAAGGTTTATAACAATGACAGAACAGACTGAAATAACCGCTGCACAGCGTAGTTTCCAATACCAGATTTGGTTGATGCTGGTTATTGTGTTTGGCGTGATATTGGCCGGTTTTTTAATGGTCCCCAAGACAGAAGAACAGCGTATCGCCATGATGGAGCGCATGGGCACCACCAACCAGGGTGAGATCATTAGTCCGACCGTGGATATGGGCCAATTGCTGGCGTCATTGCCCCAAGGGGAAGCGCCAAAGTGGAAAGTCGTCGCGGCCGGCGGTGAAGGCTGTAACCAGGGTTGTCAGGATGTGCTGGTTAACAGCCGCCAGATTCACATGCTGCTGGGCAAGTCCAGTGGTCGTCTTGAACGAATTTACCTACCAGATGCTGCTAGCCTAGAGCTTATCGATCTAGAAGAGCTTCAGGCAGTTCACCCTTACCTAAGAGTCCAGCCTATTGAGAGCTCATCTCTGACTGAGCTATTACAGGGCACCTCGGCTGATTGGGATATGCTTGATACGCGCTACTTCGTAGTAACCCCAGATTATCAGGCTGTTTTGTACTACACCCAGCAGCATGATGGCGGTGGACTGCTTGAAGACCTTAAACATCTGTTAAAATACTCGCCAAACCGATAACAATAAAATCGAGCCATTGGGAATAAAACACAATGTCCAACGTTGATACCAACATAGCAGTAACCTGGCGCGACTACCTAGAGCTATGCAAGCCAAATGTTGTCGCCCTGATGATACTGACCTCAGTCATCGGCATGTTGTTGGCGACAGATCAGGCAATACCGCTGCAAATACTGATCTTTGGTAATCTGGGCATCGCCCTATGTGCTGGTTCCGCTGCGGCAGTCAATCATATTGTCGATCGTAATGTGGATGACAAAATGGCGCGTACAGCGGACAGACCCATTGCCCAAGGGCGTCTTGAGCCTCAGCAGGCGCAGATCTTTGCCACGGTGACAGGTGTTGCCGGCATGGCCATCCTTATCGTCTTCACCAATGTACTGACTGCCTGGTTAACTCTCGCGTCCTCTGTGGGTTACGCTTTTGTGTACACCATGTTTCTCAAGCGCGCGACGCCACAGAATATCGTGATCGGCGGGCTTGCAGGTGCAGCACCGCCGCTTTTGGGCTGGGTCGCAGTGACTGGCGAGATTCATCATAATGCCCTGCTCCTGGTATTGATCATTTTTGCTTGGACTCCGCCTCACTTTTGGGCGCTGGCAATCCATCGTAAAGAAGAATATGCCAAAGCGGATATTCCCATGCTCCCCGTCACGCACGGCGAGAGATACACCAAGATCAATATTTTGCTATATACAGTCATGTTGATGGTGATTACAACATTGCCCTACCTGACCGGCATGTTTGGCCTACTCTATTTGGTGGGCTCGTTGTTGTTGGGAGGCCGCTTTTTATACTGGGCAGTGGTTATGTGGTTTGACAAAGACAGCGGCATGAAAACGTTTAGGTTCTCGATTATTTATCTGATGGTCCTGTTTGCGTTGATGCTACTTGACCATTACTTGATTGAAAAACTCCACTACATCTAGCCATAAACTGCCATTACTGCAGAGATAATCTGACTCTAAACAGGACTGAGAATATGGAACAGCAAGCCGCAATCCGTCGTACTATCGCCATGGTAGTTGCCTTTATTCTACTGGTGGTCTATGGCTTTATCTGGCGAATGAATCAGCCAGTCATCATGAATGACGACCAGCTGCGCGCCAATGGTGCCATAGTGCTAAACCAACCGCGGATCTTCAGCGACTTCGATCTTGTCGATCACCGCGGCGAGACCTTTAATATCGCGCGCATGCAGGATACTTGGACGATCGTTTTCTTTGGTTTTACCAACTGTCCTGATATCTGCCCAACCACCCTGGCCGTTCTCAATGATACCTATAGCAAGATGAAGGACAGTGAAAAAGAAAAGCTACAGATTGTAATGATCTCACTGGACTCAGAGCGTGACACAGTAGAAAAATTAGCCGAGTACGTGCCCTTCTTCAACGAAGAATTTATCGGCGTTACAGGCAATAAGCATCTTATTCGTCGTCTAACTGCCGAGATTAACGTTGCCTATAATAAGGTGCCTTTGGAGGGCGAAGATTACACAGTTGACCACAGTACTCAGCTGGTTCTAATCAACCCTAAGGGGCACTATCATGGCTTCTTTAAAGCTCCGCACAGCGAGACCACATTGCGTAGCACCTGGCGTTCGATTTACTCGACCTTCTAATCTCAATCAGGCTCGTCGCCGAACGCCCTGAGACAGAGTAAACAGCAGCGCGGCACAGAGCACTACCGATGGCCCGGCCGGTGCATCGGTAGTCCAGGACAGTGCTAACCCCATTACCACCGTTACCATAGCAATCGCGCTCGCGGCCATGGCCATTTGCTCTGGCGTATGGCTAACTCGGCGGGCGGTCGCCGCAGGAATAATCAGAAGCGCGGTTATCAGCAGTACCCCGACAATCTTCATCGCGATTGCGATCACCAGTGCCGTGATTAGCATTAGTGCAGTGCGCACCAGTGCAACGTTAGTGCCCTCCACTGCTGCCAGCTCCGGGTCTACGGTGATATTGATAAGTGGTTTCCAAAGTGCAGCCAGTAAAACTAATACTAGCGCCGCAACACCGTAGATAACCCAGAGATCATCGGTTGTTACAGATAATAGGTCGCCAAATAATAGAGACATTAAATCAACGCGCACGTCCGGCAAAAGGGAAATAATCACCAGCCCAGCCGCGAGAGCGGAATGGGACAGGATGCCCAGCAATGTATCCAGCGATAAAAATCCCCTCTGCTCCAGCACCACCAGACCCAGGGCCATCAGCAGCGGTACCGCAGTTACCGTGATGCTGAGATTAACTTCCAGTAATACCCCCAAAGCCACACCCAACAGCGCGCTATGGGCCAGAGTATCACCAAAATAAGCCATGCGTCGCCATACCACGAAACAGCCCAGAGGCCCCGCCACTACGCCAACACCGATCCCAGCGAGCAAGGCATAAAGTAAAAAATCAGCCATTATCACAACCCTCCCCGTGCCGATGCACGCCGTTGGCGTCAAGCACCTCACCGTGAACGCTATGCTGGTGGTCATGATGGTGAGCATAGATCGCAGTCTGACCAAAAATATCGAGGTAGGCTGGATCCTGGGTGACCTTTTCAGGACGCCCTTGGCAGCATATATGGTGATTGAGACAAATCACCTGGTCAGTCGCTGACATCACGATATGCAGGTCATGAGACACCATCAATACGGCGCAGTTAAGGCTTTGACTCAGGTCAGCGATCATCTTATAAAGCGCGTTTTGACCATTGATATCAACGCCCTGTACCGGCTCATCCAAAACTAGCAAGTTCGGCTTGCGCAAGATAGCCCGGGCCAGCAGTGCACGCTGCATTTCGCCGCCAGAAAGTTTCTGTACTGGAGTTGTGGCCAGATGACCAATACCCACAGATTCAAGGGCGCTGTGGCAAGCCTGATGAGAGGTATTGGCCAATTGTAAAAAGCGGCATGTCGAGATAGGCAGGGTAGGATCAATATGCAGCTTTTGCGGCATATAGCCAATGTTCAGATTCGCGCCACATATCACAGAGCCAGAGTCTGGTTGCAATAGTCCCAAAACAATCCGTATCAATGTTGATTTTCCAGCCCCATTGGGCCCAATAAGCGTGGTAATTTCGCTATGATTAAGTTGCAGATCGATATTTTGCAGGACATGCTGGCCAGCAAAAGACTTATTGACTCCGACTAAGGTCATCAGTGGGCTAGTCATGATTTGAGACCTCAGTATTATCAGAACATCTAGGGCATAGACCAAAAAGCTCAATACTTTGGCTTTGCAAGGTAAAATTCAGCTTATCACAGGTGCTTTGTAGCACGTTATTTACTGTATTATGTGCCACCTCAGCGGCGCTACCGCATTGGGTGCAAATCATAAAAAGATTGCTATGCTCGCTATTGGGAAAGGGGCAGCCAATATAGGCATTTAACGAATGAATGCGGTGGATTAGACCCAACTGTAACAAAAACTCAATAGCCCGATACACTGTGGGTGGTGCAATAGGTTTTCCTAACATCTCGGCGAGTTGATCCTGCAACTGATACGCCCCTAGAGGCCGGTAGCTCTGCCACAGCAGGCGCAGCACAGATTCTCGCGTTGTGGTCATTCGGGCATTTTTCTCTGCGCAGAGGTCATTGGCGCACAGCAAGGCTGCATTGATACAGCGCTCATGATCATGAGACTGGTGCACAAGTCTTGAGTTTGTAAGCATCGGGAGCCTACTGAGTAAGGAACTTAATGCATAATACGTTATAATATAACAATAATAAACGGGTCGCTCAGCCTTGGATTTCCTTGGGGGCTGAAAATTGCAGGTAGACAGGTCGGATTGACATTTTATGATTATTAAAAAGATACAATATAACATTTTTGCCTGCTTGCTCCTGCTTGGAATCCCCGCTGCGGCACAGTTACAGCCTGATGCCAAACCGCTAATCGTCACCAGCATCAAACCTCTGGCAATAATCGCTAAGTCCGCTGTAGGCGATGCTGCGGACGTGCAGTATCTAACGCCCCCCAGTCAATCACCTCATGATTTCACCTTACCTGTGTCCGCGCTGAGAAAAATAGCAGATGCCGACTTGGTCATATGGGTTGGTGGGGGCTTTGAGGCCAGAAGTGCCAAAACAATGTCGGCACTGTCTAGCGACAAGCTGCTTACCGCGATGGACCTTCCCTTAACACAGCCCCAGAATTCGGAGCCGAGTGACAACGATGACCACAGTATAGAAGCCGACCCCCATCTATGGCTCAATCCTGATAACGGCAATAAAATTGCCGCAGAGATCCAAGCGCGTCTGGGCCTGCCACCTAAAGAGATTATCAATCGCCAATATCTATCGCGATTAAAGTCTGAACTAGCCGCCATTGATGATAAAACCTACTTGAGTCACCACCAGGCCTATGCTCATTTCGCCGCCGCCTTTGATTTAAAGTCCGGTCTCTCAATCAGAAATGCCAGTGGTGGTGCTCAGGGCGCAAAAACCCAATACCGCCTGCGTAGCAGTATTGAAAAAACCAATGTCAGCTGCGTGTTTGTCGAGCCTCAGTATCAGGACAAGGACGCCGCGATTATTGCAGCCGAATACGACTTACCAATGGTGCCTCTAGACCCACAGGGCCTCTCTCAAACCATAAGCGATCGTGCTTACAGTGAATTTATCGGTACGCTAGTGGCGCAATTTAAGGCCTGCTTCCAGTAAATCATGTATCCTTAAAGCTTAAAACCTGATCAAAAAAGCACGCCAATTATGTCTACAAAAACACCGCTGATTCTAGTCGATGGTTCCTCTTACCTTTACCGGGCGTTCCATGCGTTGCCACCGCTGACTAACAGCAAGGGCAATCCAACAGGTGCCGTGAAAGGCGTTATCAATATGATGCGCCGCCTACAAAAGGATTACCCCGACAGTACCCACGTGGTGGTCTTTGACGCCAAGGGCAAAACTTTCCGCGATAAGATGTATAGCGATTACAAAGCAAATCGCCCACCCATGCCAGATGATTTGCGCCTGCAGATTGAGCCCATTCACAAAATTATTCAAGCAATGGGTATGCCCATGTTGGTGATCGAAGGTGTGGAGGCCGATGATGTGATTGGCACCTTAGCGGTGCAGGCTACTGAAGTAGAGCAACCTGTGGTGATATCTACTGGTGATAAAGATATTGCCCAAATGGTCAATGAGCATATTGTTATGGAAAACACCATGACTAACACAGTTATGGACAGGCAAGGGGTGGTAGAAAAATTTGGTATTCCACCAGAATTAATTATTGATTACCTCGCATTGCTGGGCGACAAATCTGACAACATTCCTGGCGTACCAGGTGTGGGTGAAAAAACCGCGCTGGGGCTATTGCAGGGCATCGGCGGACTGGATGATATTTACGCACGCCTTGATGAAGTTGCCGCATTAGCTTTTCGTGGTGCTAAAACAATGGCGCCAAAACTTGAAGAGCACAAAGAGCTGGCTTATCTCTCCTACCAGTTAGCCACAATAAAAACTGATGTTGAAATGCCTCTGGAACTGACTGAGTTGCATAACTCAGAGCCGGATCATAGTACCTTGCTAGAACTGTTTAAAGAGATGGAATTTAAAACCTGGATTGAGGAAGTCACAACCGCAATAAATACGCCTGACAGTTTTGAATTGTCCTCAGTAACTGAAGCTGTATCCGACGAGCCTACTGCAGAAATACTAGTTTCTGAGGATGACTGTGAAAAAGATTATCAAACGATTTTAACAGGTCAAGATTTTACTCATTGGTTGGAAAAGATAAAAAACTCATCTCTAGTTGCAGTGGACACAGAAACTACCAGTCTCGATTATATGCGTGCCGATCTAGTTGGCATATCCATTGCGGTAGACCTTAACGAGGCAGCCTATATCCCATTCGGACATGATTATTTAGGTGCCCCAGAACAGCTGAATCGAGACTATGTTTTAGACAACATAAAACCCTATTTAGAAAATAAAGACATTAAAAAAGTGGGCCAAAATTTAAAATACGATATGAGTGTTCTGGCTCAGCATGGCATTGATTTGCAGGGCATCGCATTTGATACGATGCTTGAATCCTATGTCCTTGATTCAGTGGCGACACGTCATGATATGGATAGCTTAGCCTTAAAATATTTAGATCAAACAACAATAAGTTTTAGCGATGTAGCAGGGAAGGGTGCAGCTCAACTTACCTTTAATCAGGTTGCCTTAGAGGAAGCCGGCCCCTACGCAGCGGAAGACGCAGATATAACCTTGCGACTTCACGATACTCTGTGGCCACAGCTGAGCAAAGAGCCAACGCTGGAAAAAGTATTCAATGATATAGAGCTGCCCTTAATATCAGTGCTATCGCGAATTGAGCGCACAGGCGCCAAGGTGGACGACACATTATTATTTACTCAGAGTCAGGAATTATCCGAGCGGCTGGCTGAACTGGAAACCCAGGCCTGGGGTCTGGCAGGGCAGGAATTTAATTTGGCATCGCCAAAACAGTTGGGTGAAATACTTTTTACCAAACTTGAAATTCCAGTATTGAAAAAAACCGCCAAAGGGGCACCTTCGACTAAAGAAGAAGTCTTGCAAGAACTGGCACTAGACTACCCATTGCCAAAAGTTATTTTGGAACACCGCGGGCTGGCAAAGCTAAAATCGACCTATACTGACAAGCTGCCAACCATGATCAATCCAACCACCAAGCGTATCCATACCTCATATCACCAGGCGGGAACCGCTACAGGCAGGCTGTCCTCCTCAGATCCGAATTTGCAAAACATTCCTATACGCACTGCTGAGGGTCGTCGCGTGCGCCAAGCCTTTGTGGCCTCACCGGGCAGCAAGCTGGTTGCTGCGGATTATTCCCAGATTGAGCTGCGAATTATGGCGCACCTATCCGAAGATCCGAGTCTGTTAAGTGCGTTTGCCGCTGGTCAGGATATTCATCGCGCCACCGCGGCCGAAGTGTTCGATGTTGAGACCGACGCAGTCACCATTGATCAGCGCCGCAGCGCCAAGGCGATTAATTTTGGCTTAATTTATGGCATGTCAGCCTTTGGTTTGGCGCGTCAATTAAATATTGGTCGCAAACAGGCCGCAGAATATATCGAGCTCTACTTTGCCCGCTATCCGGGGGTGCAGAATTACATGAACAATATTCGCCACACCGCCTCAGAGAAGGGCTATGTAGAAACCGCCTATGGGCGTCGCCTATATCTGCCAGAGATTAACGCCAGAAACGGTATGTTGCGCCAGGCCGCCGAGCGAACTGCGATTAATGCGCCGATGCAGGGCACCGCCGCCGATATTATTAAGATGGCAATGATTAATGTGGATAACTGGTTAGAAAATAGCGACCTTAAAAGCCGAATGATTATGCAGGTACATGATGAACTTGTGCTGGAGGTCCCAGAATCTGAATTGGAGGATGTAAAACAGGGTCTCATTGAGTTAATGGAGTCTGCAGCCCAGCTCCGCGTGCCCTTAGTTGTTGACGTAGGAGTAGGTGATAACTGGGATGAGGCCCATTAATTGGCCGAAATAAAAAATATTTGAATTATTTTCAAACAGATTGGAACTTAAATACAAAGCTGTGTCTAACTAAAGGCAATTAATAATTGCATCATATTCTCCCCCCAAACTAGAGTATGTAAAGTAAGACTCTCCAAGTAGTAAATCAAGCCCTGATCCAATAGCTGGATCAGGGCTTTTTTAATGGATCTGCTTAAGTTGGCGCAGGTATTCGCGCAAGTTACCCCTCAGATGGCAATCTTCAGCTGTTATAACACCTGTGGAGCCTCAGGCTCGCTAAAGTCAGCGTTTAGCCAATGGCTTAACTGTGCTTCGAGCTGGGGCAAACCGTCTTTTTTCAGTGAAGAAAAGGTCTGTACACTCAATAATGTGCGCCCCGGGTCCATATCTCTAAGTCGCTGCTCTACCTTCAACAGCATATTTTGTGCCGGCCCGCGCTTAAGTTTGTCAGATTTAGTCAGTAACACATGTACCGGCAGTCCAGCCTGAGCCGCCCAGTTAAGCATTTGCTGGTCGTAATCCTGCAGAGGATGGCGAATATCCATCAAAAGAATAAGTCCACCCAAGCTATTGCGCTGTTGCAGATACTCGGCAAGGTGCTTATCCCACTCAGCTTTCATTGCTTTAGGTACTTTGGCGTAACCATAGCCGGGCAGATCGACAATGCGGCGGCCCTCAGCCACAGCGAAAAAGTTAATTAACTGCGTGCGTCCAGGAGTTTTACTAATGCGCGCCAAGCCGCGCTGGCGAGTCAGCGTATTAATCGCACTCGATTTCCCGGCATTTGAGCGTCCGGCAAAGGCTACTTCACAGCCGCTATCCTCAGGACATTGCTTTAAAGAGGGGGCACTGGTGGTAAATTCAGCGACTTGAAAATTAATTGGCACAGATTCCATAAAAAAGACGTCCCTAACGGGCTTAAAACTGAGTTGTATTGGTATATAATGCTGTCTCTTATACACATCTCCGAGCCCAC